>Ga0222650_1000180_pt1 | contig 57833 bp, 49 predicted proteins | sample AntAcemetagen367_FD_179820 | JGI IMG/M metagenome (GOLD analysis project Ga0222650, IMG submission 179820) | Saline water microbial communities from Ace Lake, Antarctica - #367 | ecosystem: Environmental > Aquatic > Non-marine Saline and Alkaline > Saline | place: Antarctica: Ace Lake... | reverse complement strand
GGAGCTTTGCGGTTTGCGCAAGACTACTGAAGATCGTCACGTTTTCAGAGCCTGTCCGACTACGCGATCCAAGGCAGACTTTTCGGAAGATCACCAGAGGGCGCAATGCCCGTTCCGCGTGATTGTTTGTCGGTGGCTCTCCAAACCGTATGAAAGCAATATTCAAAGGGACAAATATTCAAAGGGACAGACAAACTATAAATAAGGCCACCCCTGCCGATCCGCGCGTCGGCTCCGCCACCGGAAGCAAGGAGGATTTCATGCCCTACACGCTCACCAAGGGCGCGAGCGGCACCGACCCCGCCCTGCAAACCCAGCGCATCTATGAAGCCCGACGCGATGTCCTGGCGGTCATCAAAAACAATGCTGGCGCCAACACCCGTTCCAGCTACACTTACGTCGTGAATGCCATTGGCCAGCGCACTACGGTCTCCACGGATGGATCTGCCTTCTCCGGCACGCCTTTCTGGGGCTGGGGTTATGACAGTTACGGCCAGATCGTAAGCGCCGACAGCAGTGTCAGCACCTCCGACCGCGCCTACGGCTACGACGCCATCGGCAATCGGAAAAAATCCGCCGACAGCCTGACGCTCCCAGCCAGCGATAACTACACTGCGAATGCACTCAATCAATACACCGCCGTCAATAATCAATCTTCAATAATCAATCCTCAATATGATGCCGACGGCAACATGACCAGCGGTCCGCTTCCGGCAAACCTCAGTGCCAACAGCACGCTCGTCTGGGATGGCGAGAATCGGCTCACTTCCACCATAGTCAACAGCGTCACCACCAGCTACGTGTATGATTCTCAATCCCGCCGAATTGCACAAACCACCGGCAGCGCAAGCACCGTATATGTCTATGACGGCTGGAACCCGATTGCCGAGTAATCGGGGAGTGTGGGCGTCTCGCCCACATTTACCAAAACCAATACATGGGGCGCTGATCTCAGCGGCTCCATGCAGGGAGCCGGTGGTGTCGGCGGACTTCTCGCCGTTACCGACAGCACAGGCACCTACTATCCAACCTACGATGGCAACGGTAACGTGTCCGAATACCTCGACACCACAGGTACCTTTGTCGCCCACTACGAATACGACCCCTTTGGAAGGATCACTGTCGCTACGTAAACCAGAATCCTTGGACAAAGTTTGTTTGACCCGCTGGGGTTGCAATCAAATGCTGATAAGGTCAGGGCAAGAAAGGCGAAGGAAGCGGCAGAAAAGGCTGAAGCAGAAAAAGAAAAAAACGATGCGGAGCAAAGTGCAAGAGATATAAATAAAAGAAATGAAGGACTGTTCGAACATGCGAAAAAACCGGATTTCAAAAAACTTTTGAAATCTACGCTGAATGAGTTAAGGGAGTCTACCATTCAATCAGGAAAGAGCAAAGGCGATCCTACGAAGGGGAATGAGTTCGGGGCTAGAATTGGGGTAAATGCAGATGGTCAGTATGTGGCTGGAAATATTGTCGAAGGTAATGAGGGTATGGTTACACACGATCAGAATATGAAATCAATCCTACCTGATGGATATACATGGATCGCGACCCCCCACTCTCATCCCAATGATAATTCTGATCTACATGTTGCTCTGAACTCAAGCGGAGGGATGATAAAACGAGGTAAGTATAGTAAACTTAGTATCAGAGATAACGACGAAGGGCGCGGAGATATAAACTATGCCCATCACTTTGGAGTTATAGCAGCGGTTATCACTCTTAATGGAACAATGGAAATGGGAGTTCCGAAAGGCGGAGGGTATTCCAACTGGAAAACGCTTAACCCTAATTCCACGCAATATAAAGATTATGCAAGCTACTTTGCTGATAACTCGATAACCGGAAAAATAAAGTGATGAAAAATATAATTATAATGCTGGCAATTATTGTTATGGTGTTTCCTACTTTGCCTTCTCAGGTAATCCCTGAAAATGCAGAGATAAAGAAATTTTGGAAAGAGGGAGATGTCGAGATTATGTATTGGGTTGAACATAATAAAATGCTATCGAAATTTAATGTTTGGTATAAACAGAAACTGATCTGTAATTTTAGAGCGGACATGTCGGGGAATCGTTCGGGATCATTAATGTTTGAGCCTGATGCGGGGATTAGAGCGACAGTTTCGTTCGCTGAGATTGGTAAGGACGAGATCGCCCAGTTGACCGGTATCATTCTGGAAGCAAGGGATGGAGTTGGCCCACTTGATATTAAATTGATATGGGATTTTGAGAAGTCGGAGTTCACTAAAATAGTACCAGAGCCGAGTCCATTTTGAGGTAAGCTATACAGCACTTATTTGACATCGTACGACGTGGCCGATTTGACATCGTGTGTGTTAAATTCCAAATTATCATCGTGTGGGATTACCAAATTCATATTCAAAGGGACAGACAAATTATAAGATTGATCTGCCGCGATTTTGCGATTTACTGGCGATATGCGTAAGGCGAGATGGTTGGCGGAAAGGGCGGGTAAGCAGGGCAAGCCAGCGATTTATCACTGCATTTCGCGGGTGGTGGATAGACGTTTTGTGTTCGGGGACGAGGAGCGCGAGGCGTTCCGGATGTTCATGCGAATGCAGGAGAATTTCACGGGATGCCGGGTTTTGACCTATTGTGTGATGTCGAACCATTTCCATATGCTGCTGGAAGTGCCGCCCGTGCCGGAGGACGGGCTTCCGGATGAAGTTCTTTTGAAGCGGCTTGCAAGTCTCTACGCGGAGGGCTTCGTGGCCGGGGTGGAGGCGGAGCTTGCGGGGGCGCGGAAGGATGGGGATGATGCCTTGGTGTCAGAGATCCACGCCCGTTTCACCTATAGGATGCACAATCTCAGCGAGTTCATGAAGACTTTGTTGCAGAGGTTCACGCGCTGGTTCAACCGGACACACGAGCGGAGAGGGACTTTGTGGGAGCAACGCTACAAAAGCGTGATCGTGGAGAGCGGAGTGGCGGCACGGACGATGGCGGCCTATATCGATCTCAATCCGGTGCGCGCCGGGATGTGCGCGGATCCGGCGGATTATCGTTGGAGCGGGTACGGCGAGGCGGTGGGGGGAGGGAAAAAGGGCAACGGGAAGAAGGCCCGAGAGGGCTTGGTGCGGGCGTGCATGAGCGATAAGGGGGCGGGATCGGAGGCGGATCAGTGGAAGGAAATTTCGAGGATCTACCGCCGTGCGATGGGCTTGGCTTTGGGACGGAAACCCGGGCGGGCGGAGGAGAGGGCAGCAGGTTACGTGAATAAGAACGAGGCGGAGATGCTGGGGTCAGAGGACAACGAAACGGTGCTGCGGGATCTGGGAATGGCGAAGATGCTGAGGACGCGGGTGAGGTATTTCACGGACGGAGCGGTGATCGGAGGGAAGGAGTTTGTGAACGAAGCGTTCGCGGCATCCCGGGAGCGGTTTTCGGCGAAACGCAAAGACGGAGCACGGCGAATGCGCGGCAGTGCCAAGGCGGCGGCCGGGACGCTGTGGAGTGCGCGGGATCTGCGGCTAGGAGTGTGAGATAGCCCCTTCCCAGACTTGGGAACGCCTCAGAAATAAATCGGTTCAATTCACTTGATCTCGGCGTGCCTTGTCCCAATTGAACTTCAACTGGCTACCTCCTGAGATGGGGCTGAAGGGTGCGTCGGTTTCCTTGAATACGATCTGCCTGAAACAGCAGGGAGACAAAGGCGACGGCACCGGGATGAGGGCATTCGACAGAATGCCGAGACACAATCCTTCATAATGGTTTCCGCCCGCTGTTGGGATTGATATGATATGAAATGATGGATACCTTGAAGATCCTGCGTAGCAATAATTGCGCCAACAATTTTTCAATCCAAGAAGTCCCATGATCATCCGAAGCCTGCTTTTTTCCCTTTTCTTCATCACTCCCGCCTTTGCCGAGCGGACCAATGTGCTATTCATCTGTATCGACGACCTCCGTCCCGAGTTGAAATCGCTTGGTGCGGAATACATCCATTCACCCGCGATGGATTCGCTGGTGAAAAGTGGCCGGGCATTTACCCGTCATTACGTTCAAGCACCGACATGCGGAGCTTCGCGCTACGCCCTTCTCACCGGAAAATACGCCACAAATGGAGCACAGCGTAACAACGGAGCGCTTTTCGACGCCGCGAAGACGGCTGACGAAAAGCCATTTTCCCTTCCCATGCAGTTTCGTGAAAACGGCTACCGCACCGTTTCCGTCGGGAAGATTTCTCATCAACCGGGTGGCCTTGGCGGTAAAAATTGGGATGACCCCGCAAAGGTTGAGATGCCCGGTTCCTGGGACGTGAGCCTGATGCCCACGGAACCATGGAAGAATCCGAAGGGTGCCATGCATGGTTATGCCGATGGTAAGCCACGGATTCCGGGAAAAACTCCGCCCATTGAGCACAAGGAAGGCGACGATTTCACCTACACCGATGGCTGGATCACCCGCGAGGCGATCGAGCAGATGGACAGTCTCGCGAAAAGTGACGAACCGTTTTTTCTCGCGGTTGGCCTTATGAAGCCGCATTTGCCCTTCGCGTGCCCCAAGTCATATCGTGATATCTATGATGATGTGGCACTCCCGCCAATCCCACACCCGGACAAACCGGAAGGGCTGAGTACCTGGCATGGTAGTGGAGAATTTTTCGGAAACTACCGGCACGAGCCCGGAAAAGATCCTCGCAAAGACTCCGCCTACGCAGACCAAGTCCGCCGATCTTATGCGGCGTGCGTTTCCTATGCTGACGCCCAGGTCGCCAAGTTGCTCAAACATCTTGAAGAAACCGGTCTCGCCGAAAACACCATCGTCGTTCTCTGGGGCGACCACGGCTGGCACCTCGGCGAACACGCGGTCTGGGGCAAACACACTCTCTTCGAGGAGTCGTTGCTAGCTCCGTTGATTATTCGTGTGCCCGGTATGGACCAAGCAGGCGAGCAGACCGATGCCATCGTGGAAACCGTTGATATCTACCCGACTCTTTGCGAACTCACCGGAGTTCCGATGCCTGACGGGCTGTCCGGGAAATCTCTTGTGAAACATCTTAAGGATTCATCTGCAGAGGGAAGTCCGGCGTTTGGTTATTGGCGGAATAGCGAAACCATTCGTACGCCGGAATACCGTCTCATCCGACATGGGAAAAAAGGCGACGCGTATGAACTCTACGACCACACCGGCACCGATGGCGAAACGACCAATCTAGCTGCCGAAAAACCGGACGTCGTCAGGGAACTCAACGCCCTGATCGACGCGAAGGTGAAATGAGACTTATCGTTTCTGGCATGTCCCGCACCAATATGTCGCCCGCTGGCCGAGCACTTTGTGGTAGATCGCCGTTTCGCAAATCCGGCACGGTTCGCCTTTTCTGCCATAGACGAAGAGCCGCTGCTTGAAATAGCCGGGTTGCCCGTCGGAGTTCAGAAAATCGCGTAGGGTCGTGCCTCCCTGGGTGATCGATTCGGTCAGCACTTCCTTGATTGCCGCGACGAGTTTTGCCGCCTTCGGTCTGGTGAGCTGGTTCGCGGGTAGCATCGGGTGGATACCGCTGCGGAAAAGGCTTTCGGAGGCATAGATGTTCCCGACGCCCACCACGGTCTTCGCATCCATCACTGCCACCTTGATCGGGATGGTTTTCTTGCGCAGCGCGGCATGTAGATATTTTCCGGTGAAGCTATCCTCCAATGGCTCCGGCCCGAGATTCACCAGTAGCGGATGTGTCTGAATCTCAGACGAGGCAACTTTCATCACCAAACCAAATCTCCGGGGATCATGATAGCGTAGCTGCATACCTCCCGCGAGCGTGATCCCGATGTGATCGTGCTTCTTCCACTCATCGCCCGGTGGGATCACCCGCAGGCTTCCCGACATGCCGAGATGCACCAGCACCGTGTCCCCGCCGGCCGTTTCGAGCAGTAGATACTTGGATCTGCGTTTCACAGAAATAATCCGAACCCCTTCCAAGTCCGGCAGATCCTCGGAAACCGGCCACCGCAAGTCATAGCGCTTGATGATAATTTCCGAGATTGTCTTGCCCACAACATGCGGGGTGATGCCCAGGCGTGTGGTCTCGACTTCGGGCAGCTCGGGCATGGAGGGAGGCCGGGAATTCAGGATTCGTCCGAGATGGCATCAGAGGTAGGGCCGACGAACTCCTCCGCGGGCTGCGGGCTGACGATTTCGACAGGTGCGCCGTTAGGTGCGTATGGCAGGCGTGAAGTGGCGAGCCAGTCACCCGGGGAAAGATCGTTGCGGACGATGATCACCTCGGTATTCGACCAGACGGGGGTGATGTCTTTGCGTAAGATTTTCGGATCATCCTTGTCGATGAGGAAAATGTGGTTGAGGCCGCGCATGGCAGTGCGTGGAATGACGAAGACGTCTTTGAGGGTGATGCCGTCGATGGCGGCGCGGAGGGGTTGGCCGATGCGGAGCTGGGGAAGCTGCGTCTGGAGGCTGAAGGGGTCTTCGATGACTGCGATGGCAAACAGTTCGCGGGAATCCGGGTCCAGGGTTCCTTCAGTGCGGATGATTTTAGCAGACCAATGGTATTCGACCGGCTGAGATGGATCGCGCAGTGCATCGGTCAGGACGACATCCACCGGTGCGTCATCCGCTTTCGTGGGTAGATGGATGAACGATAGCTGGGATGGAGCCAGAGGAAGGCGGATCTCAGCGGTTGCGGTGCCGAAAATCTCACCGAGTTGAGTAGTCGCTCCGACGGCCTGACCGACTCCGACGAGTCTTTTGTCCACCCGACCGCTGAACGGTGCCTTTACCTTGGTGCGTTCCAGATTGCGCTTGGCCTGTTCGAGATCTGCCTGGGCCGCGCTGACGTTCGCCTCAGCCTCCCGGAGTTGTGGGACGCGAAGGACCAGCGGCGATGGTTCCTCTTCGTAGCCAATGTCCTGCCAATTCAGGTGGGCTTGTTTTGCCCGGGCCTGTTCCTGGATCAGGGCGGCTTCCGCACGCGCGAGACGGGATTCCGAGGCGAAAACCGCGGTTTTCAGGTCCGCGGGATCGAGTTCCAAAAGGATATCGCCCTCTTTGAAAAACGCTCCATCTTCAAATGCCGGATGGATTCTCACGATAGTGCCGGCGACAAGCGGAGTCAGTGTGGTGGCTTGTTGCGCTTTTACCGTTCCCTGGCTTTCAATGATGACGTGATACGCTGAAGGGTTGAGGACCGTTTTCTCGGTTTTAATCTTCTGGGGCGATTGGTGCTGGGGCTTGGGAACTTCAATCGGGGTGCCGAGCCATTTCCATGCGAAGAATCCCACAATAAGAATCAGAGTGGGAATTATGGCACGGAGTAGGATTTTCATGAGGCAAAGAAGAACAGCTTCGTTCCAAACGAAGGATTTTCAATCTACGAATACCGGATTGCGGATCTTGCAGTCGCAGGAAGATAGTAGGAGTTTGTGAAAAGTCACCAATACTCATCAGGTCCTGATGAGGGGAAATCCGTGGGCTTGCGGGATGGATGTGGTCTGAACCAATCTTGAGCGGGATGATTGAAGTCGTTTGCGCGGTCATAGTTGGGAAAACCGGAGATGTGCTCGTATGCCGTCGGGATTTTAACAGGCATCTGGGAGGAAAGTGGGAGTTTCCCGGAGGAAAGGTTCATCAGGGTGAAAGTGGGAGTGATGCATTGTTGAGGGAGATAAGGGAGGAGCTTGGAATCGGGATAGAGGTCGGGGAGCAATTGAAGTCCGTGGTCGAATGGACGGATGGCGATGTCTCGATCCGCTTGATCGGGTTTCGTTGTGAGATTGCGGAGGGGGAGCCGGTGGCACTGGAGCACGAGGAAATCCGCTGGTGCGAATTTTCAGAATTGCGCGGGCTCGATTGGGCGGAAGCGGATGTGCCTTTGGTGGCAGAATTACTCGGTGGAAACTGAGACTTCGCACAGATTGGTGGAGGGCCGCTGTTTTTTTTGACAAAAAGGGAGTGGGCGGTCTATGTCCCTGCCGGATAGATTTCCAAACCAACAATCAATACCATGAGCGAAACCACGACAGAAAAACACGTTTTCCAAGCTGAGATTCAGCAACTACTGGAATTGGTAGTGCACTCCCTCTACACCGATAAGGACATCTTCCTGCGGGAGTTGATTTCGAATGCTTCCGATTCGATGGAAAAAGTCCGACATCTCGAGGGGACTGAGAAAAATTTCAAGGACGCGGGTGAGGATCTCCAGATTTCGTTGGAGATGGATAAGGAGGCGGCAACGGTGACACTTACCGACTGCGGAGTTGGGATGACTCGCGAGGAGTTGGTGGAAAATCTGGGAACTATCGCCCATTCCGGAACCAAGGCGTTTCTCGAACAGCTCAAGGAAGGTGGCGGAAGTCCCGCCGGTCTGATCGGTCAGTTCGGGGTTGGTTTTTACTCCGCCTTTATGGTGGCGGATAAAGTGGAAGTCTTCAGCAGATCCTGGAAAGAGGGAGCTGAGAATCTTCGGTGGGAAAGCGACGGTAAAACCGGTTACGAGATCGAAGAGGTGGAGGAGCTTCCACGTGGCGTGAAGATCGTGCTTCACCTGAATGAGGCGAGTAAGGAATTCGCGGAAGAATTCCGGGTCAAAGGTTTGATCGAGCGCTACAGCAATTTCGTAGGCTTCCCGATTTTATTGGATGGGAAGAGGATCAATGAGGTTGAGGCGCTTTGGCTTAAAAATAAATCCGAAGTTTCGGATGAGGAATACAAGGCGTTCTATCAGTTCGCGTGCAAAGGATTCGACGAGCCGACCTACCGCTTGCATTTCGCCGCAGACGCTCCGATCGCGATCAATGCGTTGATTTTCACGCCTAGCGAAAATCCGGAAAAAATGGGCTTCGGAAAAGTCGATGGTGGAGTCGCTCTCTATTGCAAGAAGGTGCTGATTGATGCTGAACCGAAGGGACTGCTTCCCGAGTGGTTGCGGTTCGTCAAAGGAGTCGTCGATAGCGCGGATCTTCCGTTGAATATTTCACGTGAAACCATGCAGGACAGTGCTCTTGTGCAAAAGCTCAACTCGGTGATCAGCAAGCGGATCATCAAAATGTTCGAAAAAGAAGCGACTGCCGACCCCGCGAAATATCGTGAATTCTACCGCAAGTTCGAACGCTTTTTCAAAGAGGGTATCGCGACTGATTTTGCGAACAAAGACGCGCTGGCCAAACTGCTGCGTTTCGAGACTTCAATGACAGAAGCCGGTGAGGTCTGCAGCCTTACGGATTACGTTGGGCGGATGAAAGACGGTCAGGACACGATCTACTACCTTGTCGGCCAGGGCCGTGAGCAGATCGAGAGCGGTCCTTACATCGAAGCTTTCAAAGCACGCGGGCTGGAGGTGATCTATTTTGTGGATGCGGTCGACGAATACGTCGTGGATTCGCTGGGCGAATTCGACGGCAAGAAGCTAATTTCGATTCGTCATGCCGGATTGGAACTCGACGATGTGGATTCCGATGAAGACAGTCTTAGCCAAGAACAGTTGGAAGGTTTGTGTGAGTTCCTGAAAACAGAGCTGGGCGATAAAGTTACCAAAGTATCCGGTGGAAAGCGGTTGGTTGAAAGCCCGGTGATCGCACTTGTTCCCGAAGACGGGATGAGTCCGCAGGTGAGGCAGATGATGAAGGCGATGGATGAGAATTTCAAAGACGAGGTCAAAGTTGAACTCGAAATCAATCCGCGCCATCCATTGGTGAAAAAGCTCGCCGAAACACGCGAAAGCCAGCCGGAAGTGGCGAAATTGGTTGCCGCCCAGGTTCTTGACAACGCATTGATTTCCGCAGGTCTTCTGGATGACGCACGCGATACTATCAGCCGGATGAACAATCTGATGGAAAAAGCAATGGGTTAGATTGCCTTCCGGCTTGTAAATAACGTTTCAGCAACCCGGAAACTGCAAAACGTGGCAAAGATCGAGGCGAAATGAGCCCGTCCATAGGCATCTCCCAGTATCGTGCTGGACAAGAAGACGTTGAAAAAGCTGGAGTCAGTTTCCTCGGGTCTCTTTGAAAATGGATAGGGTCTTTTCGCGTTCGGTCTTGTGATCGACGCAGGGGAACACGTAGTCCCTGGCGAGAGGTTCGCCGTTTTCAGGGGGGGATTGAAAATTTTTAGGATCGATGTCTTTCAGTTCGGGGATCCAGCGTTTGATGTATTCCCCTTCGGGGTCGTATTTTTTGGTTTGTGACCAAGGGTTCTGGATGCGGAAGTAGGGAGCGGCGTCGGCGCCGGTGCCTGCGGACCACTGCCAACCGCCGTTGTTGGAGGCGATCTCGCCATCGGTGAGGTGTTGCATGAAGTGCGACTCGCCGAGTTTCCAATCGATGTGGAGGTCTTTGGTGAGGAACATCGCGGTGATCATACGGACGCGGTTGTGCATGAAGCCGGTATTGAGGAGTTGGCGCATTCCGGCATCGACTATTGGGAAACCGGTTCGGCCGGATTTCCATTTTTCGAAGTTCTCACCGGGTCCGTCCCAAGGCAGGCCTTTCCAGTCCTTGTTGAACTCGTGGTCGAGGACGTGGGGGAAGTGGTGCAGGATGGCGAAGTAGAATTCCCGCCAGGCGAGTTCTTTGATGAAGGTTTCTATGGAATTCCGGGGGGCACCGCGGGCGGATTTCAGCTCGTGATTGAGCTTGTGGTAGAGAGTGCGGATCGAGATCAGGCCGAAGCGAAGGTCTTGCGAGATGCGGGACGTGCCCGCGACTGCGGGTAGGTCGCGTTTTTCCGAGTAGGTGCGTATGATTTCCGAAACGGCGTGCTTCATGCGCTCGCGGGCCGCGCGTTCGCCGGGTTCGGGCAGGTGGGAATCGGGTGTTCCGAGTTTCCAATGGGAAACGGTGGGGAGATCCAGTGATGGGATGTCGGATGGGGTGTTCAGGGATTTCGGCTTCGGAAGGGAAGTGGGTTTTTCCCGGGAGAGCCAGTTTCTGGAGTAGGGTGTGTAGACTTTATAGGGAGTCTCGGACTGGGTCAGAATTTCCGACGGGCCGTGGAGGGCCGCGTCATGGTAGCCATGGCATTCGACTCCTAATTCGGTGCAGCGAGTTGCTAGGGCGTCCTCGGTCTTTTTTCCAAAGGGATCGGGGTCTTGGTTGAAATAAATCGCGGTGGCTCCGGTTTCCCTGATCAGTTCTTCCAATACTTCAAGCGCCTTGCCTTCACGGACGATCAACCTTCCGGAGATGGTTCCAAGGTTTTTTGCGAGCGATTCGAGGCAGCCGCAGAGAAAATGCTGTCGGTTGGGGCCGGTCCAGGCGTGTTGCTTTTTCCAAGAGCTCAGGATATAGACCGGAATCACGTCACCATGTTTTGAAGCGTGGTAGAGAGCGGTGTTGTCGGCGATGCGGAGATCGCGGCGGAACCAGTGGATGGTGCAAGGCATCCGGGAATGAAGCACGGATAGGGTCTGGTGAAATTAAAAACGCTCAAAGACCATTGAGTATCTTTTCGGTCTTCCGGATCGTTGTCTGGGAAAGCTTTCCATTCACCCTCTTTGCGGATGTAAGGGTGTCTTTCAAGGTTCCCAAGACCTCCTCGGCAGCCGCAAGTGACTTTTTAGGGCCACCGTATTTCTTGTCGGAAAAGTATTTTGTGAATGTCGTCCCAGAGCGACTGATGCAAAGGCGCCAGCCTTCGAATGCCGCATTCTCATAGGTGAATCGCGTCAAATTCTTCTTGGACTTCATGGGGAAAATGGGACTGAAAGACTAATACCAAGGGTGATATTGAATCAAAATCCAAGCATATTCGAGGCCTTATGGGATAAATGGATAAAAATTCTTCATTTTTTAGCGAAAAAACATTGCAAGAAAGGCTGCGAGAGATTCTCTTCGCGCCCCGCGAGTGAATAAGAAATTAACCGTCGTTGGTCCTCAGGGTGCGCAAGCGCCTTATCTCGCGTGAGGGAAACCCGGCAACCAATAAAAACATGTCAGCTATAACACTTGCTCGTTTCGAGCTCCCAAATCGCCTCGTTCGCAACGAGGATACCGCATCAGATACTTACGCACAATTCATCGCAGAACCGTTTGAGCGGGGCTACGGTCACACGATTGGCAATACTCTCCGCCGCGTTTTGCTTTCCTCTCTAGAGGGAGCCTCAATCACCTCAGTGCGCATCGCCGGTGTGCAACACGAATTCTCCAGCCTTCCGGGCGTCGTCGAGGATGTGACTGACATCGTGCTGAACCTCAAAAAGGTTAAATTTTCCCATAACGACAAGGAGCCTCGTATTCTTTCCATCAAGGTCGAGAAGGACGGAGTGATCACCGCCGGTGACATTCAGGAGGACAACCTCTATTCGGTGGTTAACAAGGACCAGGTCATCTGCACCCTAGATAAGAAGGTGAAGTTCGATTGCGAATTTGAAGTTCGCGTTGGCCGTGGTTTCTCCACAGGGGATGAGAACAAGCGTAAAGACCAGCCAATCGGCGTCATCGCGATCGATTCGATCTTCTCACCTGTCACTCGCGTGAAATACAGCGTCGACACCACCCGTGTCGGACAGATCACCGACTACGACAAGCTTACCCTGGACGTCTGGACAGACGGTCGCATCACACCACAGGACGCTCTTCTTCAGGCCTCCGCCATTCTCCGCCATCACCTCTACGTCTTCGTGAACTACGACGAGAACGCAGTCGATTTCGAAGAGGCTCCTGCCGAGTCCAGCGAAGAGAATGCGGCTCTTAAGAAGCTTCTCAACATGTCCGTCAATGAGATCGAACTATCCGTTCGTGCGGCGAACTGCCTGAACAACGCGAACATCACTTCCGTTGGCCAACTCGCCATGAAATCGGAAGCAGAAATGCTCAAGTATCGTAACTTCGGTAAGAAATCTCTCAACGAGATCAAGGACAAGCTCGTCGAGCTCGGCCTTGGACTCGGTATGTCCTTCGAGCCTTCGCTACTTGCGGGTGGAGCGATCGCTACTCGCGGTCCACGCCTCGGAGCAGAAGACGAAGCACCAGTCGGACTTGCCGATCTTATCGCGCAAAACCTCGACGAATAATTAAGAATCCATTCAAAATATTAACGGAAGCCACCGATGAGACATCGCCGCAACACCACCAAACTTAAACGTAATACGGCCCACCGTAAATCATTGCTCGCGAACCTCGCTTGCAGCCTGATTGAGCACGGTCGTATCAAAACCACCCTCGGCAAAGCGAAGGCCCTACGGCCTGTTGCTGAGAAGCTTGTCACCCAAGCGAAACGCAACGATCTGCATTCCCGTCGTCTTGCGATTGCGTTCCTTCGTCAGAAGGACGCTGTCAGCAAGCTGTTCGCGGACATCGCACCACTCGCTGCCGATCGTCCGGGCGGCTACTGCAGAATCACCAAACTCGGCCAACGCATGACCGACTCCGCTCCGATGGCAATCATCGAGTGGACTGATCAGCCTGCGGTAGAGGACGAGGATGAAATCGAAGCCGTAGCCGAGGAGACAACTCCCGAGCCTGAGGCCAAGAAAGAGCCTGCGAAGAAAGCCGCCAAAAAGGTAGCGAAAAAAGAAGAAGAGCCTGCAGCGGTTGACGCTGAGTAAGGTTTTTCCAAAAAATCAATTCAAGCCCTCCTGTGGAAACACGGGAGGGCTTTTTCAGTTCAATGAACTGAAGCCCTGGGGTGGATTGATGTCCCCCAACCTATGCAAAGTTCGACAGTGTTATTTCACAGTGACGGGGCCAGTCAGTCAGTCCGGGACCTTGTTCGCGCCCCGGCCACCGCCGAAACGGATCCATTTTTCCAGCTCCACAGCGAGGAACGAGAGCAGGGTGATCGAGAGGATTGCGGCCCAAGTCTTCGCGTCGAGCGGGGTGGTCCGGAACAGGTGGTTCATGGCCGGGGTGTAGGTGAAAAGCATTTGCAGGGCGATCATGCCGAGCGCCCCGGCGACGGCGAGGCGGTTGGTGAAAATACCGATGGAAAAGACCGAGCGGTTCAGCGAACGGCAGCTGAAAAGGTAGGCTGCCTCGACGAAGACGATGGTGTTGACCACGGCGGTGCGGGCCTCGTCCACGGTTTCACCCGCGCGGTTGATGAGGTTGTGGAAAAGCAGGAGGCCGCCGCCGATGATGATCAGTGAAATCAGACCGGTGCGCATGAATAGGGGGAAAGTGAGGATAGGTCGTTTAGGGTCGCGCGGCGGACGATCCATCAGGCCTTTTTCCTTGGGTTCGAAGACCAGCATCAGCCCGAGCAGGAGGGCGGTGGTCATGTTTACCCAGAGGACTTGGACGGGAAGGACCGGCAGTGTCACGCCGAGGATGATTGCGGCGAGGATGATGCCGCCCTCTCCGAGGTTTGTCGGCAAAGTCCAGACGATGAACTTGGTTAGGTTGTCGAATACACCGCGCCCCTCCTCCACCGCCGCCTCGATGCTGGCGAAATTGTCATCCGTGAGCACCATATCCGCCGCGCCCTTGGCGACGTCGGTGCCGGAAATTCCCATCGCGATGCCGATGTCCGCCTGTTTCAGGGCGGGGGCGTCGTTCACGCCGTCACCCGTCATAGCCACGATGTGACCGCGGGATTGCAGAGCGCGGACAAGGCGTAGCTTCTGCTCCGGGGCGACGCGCGCGAATACCTCGGTGGCCTCGGCGATGTCCGGAAGTTCGGCGTCGCCGATTTCCTCGAGTTGCATGCCCGTGATCACATCGACACCGGATCCTTCGTCGGCGAGGCCGACGCGCTCGGCGATTACTCTTGCGGTGAGAGCGTGGTCTCCGGTGATCATTTTGACCCGGATGCCGGCGCGGCGGCAGTCCGCCACAGCGGCGATGGCCTCCTCGCGTGGCGGATCGATCATTCCCTGAAGCCCGAGAAAAGTCAGACCGTCACTGACATGCTGGTGCTCGAGGGAATCCTGGTCATCCGGTGTGTGCCGCCGGGCGAACGCGATGACGCGCAGGCCTTGCGAGGCGAGTTCGTCCACGTCGGCGCGCACGGTTTCCTTGTCGAGCGGGACCGTTTCGCCCTCCGCGCCCAGGGTGTCCACGCAGCGGTCGAGCAAGCGCTCCACCGCGCCGACCTTGTAGATCACGCGGCCCTCGTCGCCCTCGTGCAGGGTTGCGCGGAACATGTGGTCGGACTCGAAAGGGATCGTGTCGATCAGCGGTGCGGCGTCCTTCGCTTTCGAATGGATCAGACCGGCCTTGGCTCCGACGACGATCAGCGCGGCTTCGGTGGGATCGCCCTGGATGGTCTGGCGACCTTCTTCGGAGATGAGCTGGGAATCGTTGCAAAGGACGCCGGCGCGGAGGCACTCGATGAGAGCGGGATGAGCGGCGGGGGCGATCTTTTCGCCCTTGCTGAGAATTTCGCCTTCCGTTTCGTATCCGCCACCGGTGACCTTGTATGAATGCCCGCCCGCCCGGATCTCCTGGACGGTCATCTGGTTCTGGGTGAGAGTGCCGGTCTTGTCCGAGCAGATCACCGTGGTGCTGCCGAGGGTCTCGACGGCGGGCAGCTTGCGGATGATGGCACGGCGTTTCGCCATCCGGTTGACGCCGATGGCGAGCACGATGGTCACGGCGGCGGGGAGACCTTCCGGGATCGCGCCGACAGCGAGGGCGACGGCGGCCATGAACATATCGAACGCGGATTCTCCACGCGCGACGCCGACGGCGAAGGTGAGTCCGGCGAGACCTAGGATTACCCAGAGTAGCAGTTTGCTGAACTGGGCGATCTTCCGGGTGAGCGGGGTGGAGATTTCGATCGTTTCGGAAATGAGCCAGGCGATGCGCCCGGTTTCGGTCTTGTCGCCAGTGGCCCAGACCAAGCCCTCGGCCTGCCCTGCGGTTACGAGTGTCCCGGCGTAGGCCTGGTTTTTCCGGTCGGCGAGAGCAATATCGTGGTCGAGCGAATCGGCGTGCTTGCTCACGGGAACGGATTCGCCGGTGAGCGAGGATTCGTCACAATGCAGGTTGTGGACGTTGGAAAGGCGGAGGTCGGCGGGGACGCGATCACCGGATTGGAGCAGGACAACATCGCCGGGAACAAGATCCGTGGAGGGGATGCGGAGCTTGCGTCCGGCGCGGCGGACGGTCGCCTCGGTGAAGATCATCCTGCTCAGCGCCTCGATGGAGCGCTCCGCCTTGGATTCCTGGATGAAACCGATGATCGCGTTGATGACGACCACGCCGAAGATCACCGAGGTATCGACCCACTCGTTAAGCGAGGCGGTGATGATGCAAGCCCCGAGCAGGATGTAGATGAGCGGTTGGTGGAACTGGAGCAGGAACCGTTTCCACTCAGGCATGCCGCTGCGGGCGGTGACGCTGTTCGGTCCGAAGTGTTTCAGTCGTTTCGCGGCCTCCGCGTCGTCGAGACCGACGCGGGGATCACATCCGAGCAGTCGGGTGATATCGGGGGTCTCCAGATGATGCCATTTCCTCTCTGTGGGGTTGGGAATTTCATTCAGGTCCATGGCATTGAAAATAGTGCTGCAAAGGATGCCGTCCGGCAAGCCATACCAAGGAGCGGAGTGCGGCCAGTGCGCTGGCAAACACGCTCAGTCGCTGCTTTCGGGAACATGATTTGACGACGAAAGGCAAGCCAAGCGCGGCGACGAACCAGAGAGCCGCCTCAACCCTGTTGAAATGCCAGATCAGGGTGAATGGATCGTTCACTTCGTCTTTCTGACGATCTGTTTCCTGAAGAGCGGGAGAAATTCGTTCTCAATATGGGTGTGCGCGGCGGCAAGTCCTTCTTCACGATAGATGTTGCCAATGATGGCTTCGACGCTGGTGGGGTTTCCAAAGGCGCTGAGGAACTCGTTCGATGTCAAATGTGTGAACCAAATACCATCCATACAACCGCGTTCTCTGAGGACAAGCTGACGGGCGAAAAGTGCGAGGACGGCATCTCCGATCCAGGCAGCTTCGCGTTCGATTTTCAGCGCTTCGTTTTTGGTCACCGGAGAATGCTGAAGTCAGGGAATAGGTCGTGCGAGTCTTTCCATTCGCTCCTGACTGATTTTTCTGCGCAGCCTGTCCTCAGACTCGGAATCCCAGTATCCAGGCTGAAGCTCGAGGAATACCGATGAGTAAGGAAGAGCTGTGGGAGTGCGTATCACGAGAACGTCAAAGCTCTGGTTTGCAGACTCGATCAGTGTCAGTAGAGATTGTTGGTCAAGTTCGGTGGATTCATGGCCATGGAGTGCAAAAGTGATTTTTTCACGAAGATCGTCAATTCCGGGTGCGAAGTTGTTTTCCACGGCACGCAGTTCACGGGTGAGATAAATTCTGGGACGGACGTGCTGGGTCCTTTCCAGTGCATTGAGCACGTAATCAACAACTTCAGGGACTTCGGCATCGGCGGTAACCTGCCGCACTCCGGGGCGGCTGTGTGCCGGGAATGACGCTTCGGCAACGACAATCCAGTTGCGGTAGCCGAGTTGGCTGATCTGATTGTCCACCGAAGTCTTCCAATTCTGACCGCGATTCATCATACAACTCACGGAAGCAAGCGTGAGGAAAACGGCAACAGAGTAACCGGAAAGGGTCATGACATCCAGAGGTAGAGGATTCTCACATCCGAGTCAACCTGCGGACTTGCGCTTTCTGTGACGAAGTCACAATTGGCGATGTGATCCGTCGCAAAAAGGAGCGTTGTTAGAGGCTTTGCATTGGCAGAGGTTCACGGAGGTCTTCTCCGTTATCTCTAATTTTTTCGGCTGAAGACCTGTTCCCTTGTGGGAGCCATCGCAGAAAGGGCTGTGGCTGGTTCGACCACAGGAACACCACCAATAGGTGCCCGGTTCGAGCTCCAATTTGACAGGTTTCGTATCGGTTGGCTGGGGATTTTCCGGCATTGGGACTCAGTATTTGTCTGATTGATCTGATTCAGCGATGGCAATCATCTTCTCATTCATTTTGAGAGTTTTGACGGATGCCGTAGGTCCGGCTTTCTCTTGCTTGGGATAGCGCTCAAGAGGCACTTGGTGCAAATAGGTTGCTCCCAGCCACGCCAAGAGAATAAAAGAGGAAGCCCCAATAAATTTTCGGATGTTCATCAAAGTAAGTGGATTACAACTCTGTGCGGGAGTTGTATGCCAATTTCTGGCGAATTTGCCAATAAAAAAGTAAACCGGATATTTCTTAGCTCTTTACCATTTGATTCTTGCCGTTGACCGGTGGTTTGAGCCATGCCAATGGCGTGCCCCAAACAGCTATACTATTTGATTTCGATGGAATTCTCGTGGATACCGAATGGGCTATTTATGAGGCTTGGCTAGAGACGTTCCGGCAGCACGGACAAGATCTTCCTTTATCGTTATACACCCGGTGTATCGGTTCTGATTTTGATGCTTGGTCACCGAAGCTCCATCTCGAAGATCTGACAAAACTGAATTTCGATTGGTTGGAAATGGATGAGACCCGCCAGATTCAAATCCGAACGGCACTCTCAAAAGAAGGCCCTATCGAGGGCGTGGTCGAAGTTCTCAAGTATCTGGAGAATCAAGGTATTCCAATGGCTGTGGTCTCGAGTTCGTCTCATTCATGGGTGGATGGATGGCTTGAAAAGCTGGATTTGGCAAAATTTTTCGACGAAGTGATCTGCAAGGGGGATGCTCCTCGTATCAAGCCGGCTCCGGATCTTTTTCTTGCTGCTGCCGAGAAATTGGGTGTTGTCCCGTCTGAGTGCCTTGTAGTCGAGGACTCACTCAATGGTCTGATAGCTGCGAAGGACGCGGGGATGCAGGTCTGGGTTGTACCTAATCGGGTGACAGCGCGACTTGATTTTAGTCAGGCTGACGCCGTTCTTTCAGGCTTTGCAGCCATGCTGGAACGACTCCGAAGTAATTAAAGGCCTCTGGGGTGTCGCATCACGTGCCCTTTGCCCGGGCGAGTGGCAGTCTTCCAGCGTGGTCCTGTCCGGTTACGACTTCCGCCAGTATCTAGCCTGAGTCCGGCAACAGTCATGAAAACATGGCCGTTGCGGACGTAGACGGTAATCCAATCGCCCTCACCTTTTTTCCCGTATTCGAAGAAACCTCTGGATGTGAGTGAGCCTCTGAGGAGTCCTGCTTCTCGCAGAACATAGGAGGTGGTTCCCGAGCAGTCATAGCCGTTGTCGTTATGTCTGGCGTGTCCACCCCCCCACTTGTAGGGTTTTCCTTGTAGCCGATTTCCCGCAGCAATGGCTTTTTTCACTGCCGCTGGTGCCCTGCGAGGTGCGTATGCGACGCCGTTCTTGATGAGCGCAGTCCGACCACTGTCGAAATGGTATGAGACCGGTCGCTTTGCTTTTACCTGACTGGAACAGGACGTAAAAAAACCAGCAAGAGGCAAAAATATCAGGAGAATCAGTGATTTTCGATTCATGCAGGCAGTATTCTTAAAAAGATTAAGAAATACAAACTAAATTTTAAATAATATTCAATTTTCCCGAATCAATTGCTTCGACAAAGCCTTTGATTGCTTTGGCCCGGTGGCTGAGTGAGCTTTTTACAGTCGGCCCCAGACTGGCGAGTGATTCACCAAAACCCTCCGGAATAAATAGCGGATCGTAGCCAAAACCATCGTTGCCTGACGGCCTGATCGCTATCGAACCGTTCACACTACCCTGAAAAACCGCTTCTTCGGTCCCGTTCCTAGCGAGAACCAGAGTGCATAGGAAACGGGCTTGACGCTCTTCCTTTCCCTCCATTTCTGATTGCAGCCGGATGTTATTCTTCGCGTGATTGCCCTCTTCTCCACCGAAGCTGGACGACCAAACCCCCGGCGCTCCATCAAGTGCTTTGACTTCGAGTCCGGAGTCGTCGGCTAATACCCATCCTTCGACGCGATTGCTGATTCCCAGAGCTTTGAGGCGCGCATTTTCCAGAAATGTGGTCCCGGTTTCTTCAATTTCCGGTAGATCTGGAAATGCAGTGACGTCGCAAATCTCAAACTGATTTCCCAGAATATGCCTGATTTCGTCGGTTTTGTGGTGGTTGCGCGTGGCAATAATAAGAAGTGGCAGCTTGGGCATGAATGTGGATTTCCCCTTTTTTTTGCGATTCGCCAAGAAATTTAGAATAAAAACAGTTTTGAATACGCCTATTAGCATTATGAAAGCAATAACCCGCCTCGCTGTATTTTCCTTGGGAGTGGCAGCACTCGCAACTTCCGCATTCGCAAAAGCCCCGAAAGGTTGGGAAACCAACGTGGAGGCCGCGATTGAGCTTGCAAAAAAAGACAACAAGGCAGTCATGCTGGAATTCACCGGTTCCGACTGGTGCCCGCCTTGTATCATGATGAACAAGAAGGTGTTCTCGAAAAAAGAGTTCGTAAGCGAAGCCTCCAAGAATTTTGTGTTGGTTCATCTCGATTTCCCGAGAGGCGATAAGGAGTTGGCGGAAAAGAATGAGCCATACGCCAAAGAATATAAAATCGAAGGCTTCCCAACGGTGGTTTTACTGGATTCGGATGGAAAAGAGTTCAACCGATTCTTCGCTTCTGAATATCCCGATACTGAGAAATTTCTGGCGCACTTGAATACCGCCCTTGAAAACAAAGACCTAGACTGAAAAAGCATGAAAAGATTTTTAACAACAATGATGGCGCTTCTGGCGTGTGCTTCTCTGGGCACAGCGGGTGAAGCTAAATGGCTCCACGACTTCGAGGCGGCAAAGGCCCAAGCGAAAGAGGAGAACAAACCGATTTTCATCAATTTCACCGGTTCCGACTGGTGTGGCTGGTGCATTAAGCTGGAGAAGGAAGTCTTCAAAAAGAAGGAGTTTCAAGACTACGCGAAGGATAACTTGGTCCTGATGGAGGTTGATTTTCCCGAAAAGAAGAAGCAACCGGCTGAAGTCAAAGAGCAGAATAAGAAGCTCGATAAGGAGTTCAAGATTGAGGGCTACCCGACCCTATTCCTGCTTGATGCCGAGGGTAAAAGAATCTCCGGAGATGTCGGTTATCGCGAGGGCGGGCCTGCTGCCTACGTCGAACACCTCAAAAGTCTTATCGAAAAGAAAGAGTAAGCATTAGACGAGAGAGTTGATTTTTTGAGACCCTGCCCCGTTTTCGAACGCGGCAGGGTTTTTCTTTTCAACAGGCTGGGTATCCACCAAGTTTCCCGCCCTCCACAGACCATGTCAGAATCACGCAAACCTTTCCCCTTCGATCAATTCGAACCAAAGTGGCAGTCCCGTTGGGACTCGGATAAAACCTTCCGTACCCCCAATCCTGGTGAGGATGGATTCGATGCTTCGAAGCCAAAATACTATGTGCTCGATATGTTTCCGTATCCGAGCGGAGCGGGACTCCATGTCGGTCATCCCGAAGGCTATACCGCCACGGATATCATCGGTCGCTACAAGCGGATGAACGGCTTCAACGTCCTGCACCCGATGGGATATGATTCCTTCGGCCTGCCAGCCGAGCAATACGCGATCAAGACCGGGCAGCATCCGGCGATCACCACGGCGGCGAACATCGAGAATTTCCGCCGCCAACTCAAATCTCTGGGCTTCGCGTATGATTGGGAACGAGAAATCGCGACCACCGATCCGGAATACGTGCGCTGGACCCAGTGGATTTTCCTGCAACTGTATTCGTCGTACTTCTGTGAAGAGGAAAACAAGGCGAAGCCGGTTTCGGAACTTGAGGCGAAGGGCTGGAGTCGTGAAAAAATCGATGAGGCTCGCTTGGCATACGTTGCTGATACTCCTGTTTGGTGGTCGCCTGATTTGGGCACCGTTCTTGCAAACGAAGAGGTCGAGGAATGGAAGGGAAAAGGTCACACAGTCGAGCGCCGTCCGTTGCGTCAGTGGATGCTGCGTATCACGAAATATGCGCAGCGCCTGATCGACGAGCTGGATATGCTGGATTGGCCGGACGGGATCAAGCTGCTGCAGAAAAACTGGATCGGACGGAGCGAGGGCGCAACCGTCAACTTTCAACTTTCAAATTTCAACCTTCAAGTGGAGGTCTTTACGACCAGGCCTGATACGCTTTTCGGTGCGACCTATATGGTGTTGGCTCCTGAGCATCCTTTCGTCCTTAAAATCACCACGGAGGAGAACAAGGCGGCGGTGGAGGCTTACAAGAAAGCCTGTTCTTCGAAATCGGATTTGGATCGCACCGATCTCAATAAAGACAAGTCCGGCGTCTTCACCGGTGCCTACGCCGTCAATCCGGTCAACAACGAGCAAATCCCCGTCTGGATCGCGGATTACGTCATGATGGGATACGGCACTGGTGCGATCATGGCCGTTCCGGCGCATGACGAACGGGATTTTGAGTTCGCGGAGAGGTTCGAGCTGCCGATTAGGCAGGTAGTAGTCAGGGAGCAAATTGATTCGGATGCCTTAGCGATCTACCGCAGAGATACGGCAGAGAAGCACAATTTGCCAGAGGATCGTGTTTTGATTTTTGGCCTTAGGTATGTTGAGCATCTGAACGGAGAAACGGGTCTTCCCGGAATCCAATGGCGTAACAAGGCGGATGATCAATATGGCTATGCAGTAGCCTCGGGCTTCCTCGATGGCCTCCCCACCGCCGAAGCGAAAGCCAAGATGATCGATTGGCTCGTTGAAAACGAGAAGGGTGATCGCAAGATTCAGTATAAACTCCGCGACTGGTTGTTCTCCCGCCAGCGCTATTGGGGTGAGCCGTTTCCGATTCTTTGGAAAGACGGGCAGCATTTCGCGGTTTCCGATGAGGATCTGCCGTTGCTCGCGCCTGCACTGGAGGATTACAAGCCTTCAGGTTCCCCGGAGCCTATTCTTACGAAAGCAAAGGACTGGGTGGAGTTGGGTTATGGTGTGACCCGTGAGACGAATACCATGCCGCAGTGGGCGGGGTCGTGTTGGTATTACCTCCGCTACTGCGATCCTGGTAATTCGGAGCGTTTCATTTCAAAAGAAGTCGAGGATTACTGGACGGATGATAAACCGGGTATGGTCGATCTTTACGTCGGTGGTACGGAACACGCCGTACTTCACCTGCTTTACGCGCGCTTCTGGCACAAGGTGCTTTTCGATCTCGGCCACGTGCGCACGCCGGAACCTTTCCAGCGGCTGGTGAATCAAGGGCTGATCATGGGCGAGGACGGGCAGAAGATGTCGAAATCACGGGGCAACGTCGTGAATCCGGATGATGTTGTTGCCGAATACGGTGCCGATTCCCTGCGTCTTTATGAAATGTTCATGGGGCCGTTGGAGCAGGTGAAACCCTGGCAGATGAAGGGCGTGGAGGGCGTGTCCCGTTTCCTTGCTCGAGTTTGGCGTTTGGCGATTACTGAAGGGGGTGAAGTTTCCGACAAGGTTACTGAATCGAAATGCACCGACAAGGAGTTGATTCGGGTTGTTCACGAGACGATCAAAAAAGTTGGCGAAGATATAGAGAAGCTGAGTTTCAATACGGCGATTTCGCAGATGATGATCTGCACCAATGCCTTCACGCAGGCGGGGACGGTTCCGCAGAAGGAGTTCATCGAATTTCTGACAATCCTCAACCCGTTCGCTCCGCACCTTAGTGAGGAGATCCACGAACGTATCGGCGGTAAGGGTCTTCTTTCGGAGGGTGAATGGCCGGAATACGACGAGCAGGCGCTTATTCGCACCGAGTGCGAACTGGTGGTGCAAGTGAATGGTAAACTGCGGGAACGGATTTGGATCGCGATGGACGCGTCCGAAGAAGACGCCAAGGCTTTGGCATTTGCTTCCGAGAAAATCAAGGAACTCACGGACGGGAAGACGCTTCGCAAGCTGATCTACGTTCCCGGAAAGATCATAAACCTGGTGGTTTCCTAGAGATGGACTTCGATCTGTCGCCGATCACTGAGAACGCGCCGCTGCACTCATGGGTCAGCACGGGCCAGTGGATACCGATGTTCGATGTGGCGACGCTGAACCGGGCGAAGCCCTATTCTTCGGAGAAGCTGTTCCGCAATCTGAAGGTGGTCAGTGGCCAGGGTTCGGTGGATGCGACAAATATCCGGGCCTTGTTGGCTGGTACTGCTGTGGAACCCTATCGCGTTGGCATATCGATTTACCGCCACAAGGGTGAATGGATACTGCAAACCGAATGCACCTGTCCCGTCGAAGTGAGATGCAAGCACGCGGCGGCTCTGCTCATCATGTTGGCGAGGGTTTTCGCCAACGGCGGTGCGATGGGGAATTTCGTCCCTACGGAACTCGGGAGCTGGTTGTCGCGGATCAGGAAATCGGCGGTGGTGCGGGAAAAGCGTGGAGCCGCTGTGAAGTCCAAGCCATCGAACCGTTTCCTAGCCTACTGCATAGAGGATGAAGGAACCGAAAGCGGGTTGCATTTCGCGCTACGGCCAGCGACGCGCTGCAAGGATGGAGGCTTCACGATCTCCGATAGCCAGGCGAAGGCGGACCTTTCCAACCCGCCGAAGTATCTCGTGGCTGAGGATATTCCGTTGGTTTCAGCCTTCCACGCGTTGGTTCGAAAAAACCGAAGGTGGGGCGAGCTACCGCTGTCCGGCGAGGGCTGGCGGGACCTGTTGGAAGGAGCGGCGGAGCTGGGGCGCCTTTTTTTCGGAGTGCCGAAGGAGACGGAATATTCGGAATACCGCTACCGTTCTGAGCTGGAATATACCCCGCTCACCACCGGGCCGGAGGAGTGGTTTTACCCGGATTGGCTGGAGCTTGAAGGTGGAGGCATGGTGCCTGTTCTTAAAGGAACTCGCCCGGATTTGAGCGCGCTGCCCATCCTGCCGATGATGTATTTGGATGAGGAAAATTTCACACTAGGCCGTGTGCGCGGAGACCTGCCGGATGAGCTGATGCTCGCCTGGGACGACGGGCCGATCGTTCAAAGGGAGCATCTCGATGAGGTGGCGAAGCGGTTCGGCGAAGTCACCGACGCGAAGCTCCCGCCGCCCAGGAAGCTGAAGACCGTGGAGCATGCGGCGACCGAACCGGTGGCCTGTTTGAAAATCAGCAGGGAGGATGACGGAGGTTTTTTCGGGAAGCTTCTCGCTCGCTATGGGGAGAGTCCAGGGATGGAGGCGCTAGCGGCTGCGGGCGTGGTGACCTACACGCAGGTCATCGGCGGGAGCCGCCATGTTTGGAGTCGGGATGGCGACGCCGAGTTGGTTTTCCGGCGGAAACTCACGGATATGGGCTTCGCACTAGCGCCGACGGGTTACCGCATTACCGGGAAAGTTCTCGGCGAAGATGAAGCGGAGCCGCCGGAGGATTCGCTCCGCGAACAAATCCTATGGGGTGAATTCTTGGAAAGCGAGGCAGTCACCAGATTGCGCGATGAAGGTTGGGAGATAGAGGTGGTCGAAAAGGAGAGGCTGACCGTGCACGATATCGTGGATCTTTTCCCCGAGATCGAGGGCGATGCGGATCATGGGGTCGATTGGTTCCGCTTCGATGTTCCGCATGAGATCAATGGCAAACGGGTGAGTCTGATCCCGATCATTGCGCAGGCGATCCGCGACGGGCTGCCCGCCGCAGACGATCCCGAACTGCCGGAGCACCTGCTGGTGCCTTGCGAGGATCCCGCCGAGGGTATGCTGCGTTTTCCCGCGAAACGGCTCATCGAGATCGTGGATCAAGTGAGGCATCTTTTTCATGGCAGGGAAGGTGCGGACGGTCCGCTGCGGCTGGATCGGCTGGCGGCTGCGGGGGTCGCGGATGGTTTGGCCATCGACGGCACGGCCACGCTGCGAGCATTGGCGCAGCTCGGGAAAAACCTGCGGACGCTGACCTCGCTGCCGGAGGTTAAGGTTCCGAAGAAGCTCAAGGCCGAGCTGCGCGCCTATCAGGAAGAGGGTTTCCGCTGGCTTCAGTTTCTCGCCGGAAATGGCCTGCACGGGATACTGGCGGATGACATGGGCTTGGGAAAAACGGTGCAGACACTGGCGCATCTCGTGGCGGAGCGGGGCAAGAAACCGGGCAGGCCCTCGCTGGTGATCGCACCTACCTCCGTGGTGCCGAACTGGGAGGCGGAGGCGGAAAAATTCACGCCGCATCTGAAGACGGTGGTGCTTCAGGGCAAGGATCGGGCCGCTCTTTTTTCAAAGATCGCGAAGGCCGATCTCGTGCTGACCTCGTATCCATTGCTGACGCAGGATTTTGAAATCCTCAAAGCGCAGGACTGGCACACGCTCGTGCTCGACGAGGCGCAATACATCAAGAATCCGAAGGCGCTGACGTCAAAAAACGCTTGCAAGCTCAACGCCGCGCACCGGATCTGTCTGTCCGGAACACCCATGGAAAATCATCTTGGCGAGCTGTGGAGCCTGATGCGTTTCCTGATGCCCGGCTTCCTCGCGGATGAGAAAACTTTCAACACAAACCTGCGCAAGCCCATCGAGCGGGATCGATCCACGGAGGCGCAACTCGCGCTGAACCGGCGGGTGGCTCCGCTGATCCTGCGTCGGACGAAAAACGAGGTGGCGAGTGATCTGCCGGAGAAGACCGAGATTGTTCACGGCATTGACCTCAGCGGCAAGCAGACGGATCTCTACGAATCGGTGCGGGCGGCGATGGACAAGCGGGTGAGGGACGCGATCAGCGAGAAGGGTTTGGCGAAATCCCACATCATCGTTCTGGATGCCCTGCTGAAACTGCGGCAGATCTGCTGCCACCCGCAGCTTTTGAAAATTCCCGCCGCACGAAAGGTGGAGGAATCCGCCAAGCTCGATTATCTGACAGAGGAGCTGCTGCCGACACTGATCGAAGAAGGGCGACGCATCCTGCTTTTCTCCACCTTCACCTCTATGCTCGCGATCATCGAGGACCATCTGAAAATGCGGGGAATCCCTTTTCTGAAGATCACCGGGCAGACGAAGGAGCGTGCTTCCTTGGTGAAAAAATTCCAACAGGGCGAGGTGCCGGTGTTTTTGATTTCACTCAAAGCAGGCGGCACCGGACTTAATCTAACCGCTGCAGATACCGTCATCCACTATGATCCGTGGTGGAATCCCGCAGCGGAAAACCAGGCGACCGACAGGGCGCATCGGATCGGGCAGACGAAGCCGGTTTTCGTCCACAAGTTGGTCTGCCGGGGCAGTATCGAGGAGCGGATGCTGGAGCTGCAAAAGTATAAATCAGGGCTGGTCGAAGCCCTGCTTTCGGAGGAAACGAGCAAGCTCAAGATCGACCCGGAGACGCTGGGGCATTTGCTGGCTCCGATAGAGTGAGGGAGGGGCGACCGAAGATCGCCCCCACACCGCTACGCGTGATGGAGTAGGATGGAATTCGCGGCGAAGTGGTCCGTGAGGATGTCGGAGACGATGACAATCGGTGTGCCGGGTCGGACGAGTTCGGCTTTGCGGAGTTGCTCGGTTGCGCGTCTGATGGTTTCCTCTATGCTTGAGGAGAACGAAAGCTTGAAGGCGCGGATACCACGGGTCAGCGAGAGCTGGCGGCACACGGTTTCCTTTGGTGTGAATGCATAGAACTCGCTAGTCCGTGGTCGCATGAGAGCGACGTGGTTGGCGAGCACACCCCGGCGCGTGAGCACGAGCAAGCGGGCGTCGGCGAGGGAGTCGGCAAGTGTGACCGCAGCGCGGGCGGTTTTTTGTCTTTCATCCCGGAGAATGACATTTTGCCCGAAACCGTAGCCTCCGGAGCGTTCGATTCGTGAAGCGATGCGGACGATGGCGTCGACACAGCGTTCAGGATAACGACCGACCGAGGTTTCGCCAGAGAGCATGAGGGAATCGGCCTCCTCGTAGGCTGCGTTCATCACGTCGGTGACTTCGGCACGCGTCGGGGTGGGATTGGTGATCATTGATTCCAGCAACTGTGTCGCGACGATGACGCGGGTGCCGAGCTCGTGGCAGCGTTTCACGATACGGCGCTGGAGGATTGGAAGGTCTTCGAAATCCACTTCAATGCCGAGGTCGCCGCGTGCGATCATGATCACGTCTGAAATTTTGATGATCGCATCGATGTTCCGGACGGCCTCCTGATCCTCAATCTTGGCGATAATTTGTGCATCTCCTTCGAGAGACTCCATTGCTTCGCGCAGTTCCCGGACGTGCGCCGCGTCGCGGACGAAGGAACCGGCGATGTAGTCGGCACCGCATTCCACCGCGAGCGCGAGGTCGATCCGGTCTTTTTCAGTGAGGGCGGGAAGGTTGAGCCGGACGCCAGGAAGATTGATGTGGCGGCGTGAACCCATTTTTCCGGGAGTCCGGACCTCGCAGATGATCCTGTCGTCGTCGACACGCTCGATGCGCATCAGCAGGACGCCGTTGTCGACGACGAGTGTGTTTCCGGCAGTCACATCACCCATGAGTCCGGGGTAGTTGACGGTTGTGGAGAGAGGGATGGAGGGTTCCACGTCGTCGCGGCGGAACTCGACCCTGTCGCCTTCCTTCAGCTCGTAAGCTTCTTTGAGATCGCCGGTGCGTATCGAAGGGCCGGTGAGGTCGAAGAGAACCGCGATGTGGGCACTGCGTTTTTCAGATTCGCGGCGCACGATTTTGGTCATTTCCGTGGCCCATTCGTGTTTCGCGTGACTCATGTTGAGCCGGAAGACGTTGACGCCTCCGTCGATGAGCTTGGCAATCATTTCGGGGGACTCGGTGGCGGGGCCCAGGGTTACGATGAGTTTGGTTTTGCGGGGCATGGTTGGAAAAGGGATTCGGGATTGGAAATTTGTGATTGGGGTAAGAGCAGGGGGTGTGCCGCTCGGGCTTCAGAAGGAACGGATGCGAAGTCCGCAGGGGATGAAGCGATTGAAATCCTTGAGGTTGAGGGTGGAGAGTGGCGCGTTGGAAATGATGGCTGTGGCGGCGATCATGCAGTCGGAGTGAGAGCCGCGGCGGCGGCCGGTGGCATTGAAGAGTTGGGAAGCTTTCTCAGCCATCGCTTGGTCGAATGGCAGAATCCTTCCGTTGAGTGATATTTCTGCGGCTTCGCGGGCTTCGCTGGTGAGGGGGCCGTTGCAAAATTCCGACCACGCGATGGTCGATACTGAGATCTGATTTCCATCGGATACCCAACGTAGAATCGAATCACCAAAATCCGAAACCGGTATAACAAGCTCGGCAAGAGAATTTGTGTCAAGCTGGACTGTCATCCCACCAATAGCGTTTGGCTTCACGTTCGAGCCGGATTTCTTCTTTCCACGCTTCCCCCTCCTCCCGGCTGATCCCGTTTTCTCGGAGCCAGAGCAAAGCTTCGACTGGAGTCATCTTGGCGGTTTTCATCGCCTCATCCTCCTTGGCCTTTCGAACCACTCGGCGGATCACATCGGATTTTGAGGTGTTCCATTTCGTCGCGAGCAATTCAAGCGCACCAAGGGTTTCCTGATCCAGCGACATGCTGGTTCTCTTCATCAGTGGCGTAGATGCCCTCATGTGGTAACTTTAATACCACATGAGGCTGACTGTCAAGCGGAGTCCTCGACTAGCCCTGCTCGATGGTTTTTTCCGTCGCTGCATCGATGACGGCGAAGCGTTCGCGGTTGAGTGACGGATCGGAGCGGAAGATGAGACGGCCGGAGTGTGAGCGTTCCAGTTCAACGAGGACTTTGGCGTCTTCCTGTTTGAAGCGGTTGAGGACGTCCGAGTTGACGATGACAATCATGTCACCGACTTGATCGCGGTGAGTTTGGATCACGGTATTGAGGCGGCGTTGGATCTCGATCGACATGGTCATCGGGGTTTTTACGCGACCTCGTCCCTGGCAGTATGGACAGGGCTCATACATCGAATCACGGAGCGATTCGTTGAGGCGCTGGCGGGTCATTTCCATCAGTCCGATGGAGGAGATTTGGAGGATCTGGGTCTTGGCTTTGTCCTTTTTAACCCGCTCTTTCATCGTTTTGTAAACGGCCATCTGGTCGCGGCGGTGGCGCATGTCGATGAAGTCGACGACGACTAGGCCGCCTATATTGCGGAGGCGAAGTTGGCGGGCGACTTCTTCGGCGGATTCGATATTGGTTTGCAGGATCATCTTATCGACGTCCTTGGATCCACGATTTCGGCCGGTGTTCACGTCGACCGAGATGAGGGCTTCGGTTTCGTCGATGACGATATAACCGCCGCATTTCAGCCAGACCTGACGGGAGAACGCTTCATCGATTTGTTTCTGGATGCCGACGCGTTCGAAGATCGGTTCGGAGGCTGTCGGGAGGTGGTGGATGCGGCGTTTCGCGCGGCGGGAGATTTTTCCGGAGATTTCGCGGATGAGTTCGGTGGTTGCCTCGTCATCGCAGAGCAGTTGATCGACCTCGTCTGTGAGGAAATCACGGGCGGTGCGTTCGATGAGGCCGGGTTCTTGGAAGACGCAGCAAGGTGCCGGGTTGTTGGCGCGGCGTTGGTCGATGTCGTCCCATTGCTCGAGAAGCATGGCGAGGTCGCGGACGAAATGGCGGGCGCGTGTTCCCTGGGCGACGGTTCGCATGATGATGCCCATGCCTTCGGGAACGGAGAGTTTCTGGACGATGCGGCGGAGACGCTGGCGCTCTTTCGGGTCATCGATTTTGCGGGAGATACCGAATTGTTCGGTGAAAGGCATCAGGACGAGGTAGCGACCTGCGAGCGAGATATTGGTGGTGACGCGCGGGCCTTTGGTTCCGATCGGGCCTTTGGATACCTGGATGACGATTTCCGAGCCGACGGGGTAGATGCTGGGTATATCCTTGGAGGTGATTTTCTTCTGAGGTTTTTTACTGCTTCCTTCGCGCTGGATTTCCTCCAGGCCACCATCCAGAGCGGCGGGTATGGCGTCCCAGAAGTGCAGGAAGGCGTTTTTATCGAGGCCGATGTCCACGAACATGGCTTTGAGTCCTTGTTCGATGTTTTTGACCCGTCCTTTGAAAATGCCTCCCACGATGTTTTGATCGCCCTCGCGCTCGACGGTGTATTCTTCGAGGACGCCGTCTTCGAGAAGAGCGACGCGGCGCTCCATTTTTTCTACGTTTACGATGATAGAATTACCTTGTGAAGGGTCCGTTGTGGCGATGCCTAATAGTCTTTTGATTTTTTTGATCACGTGTTGTGTTGGTTTAAATTTGATGAGTTTTCTTGAATACCGATTTACTCGGTGATGGGAGTGGCGCGAGGGATCACTTGTCCTTCGCGGTCAGTCTCCTGGGTAATGGTTGGTGTTGGAGAGGTTGTTGTGGGAGGAGTGTTGATGGGAGCTTCGGGGACCAAGCCTTCGACTTCGTTGCCGGTTTCTCCGATTTCATCGGTATTGGCAGCGAGAGTGTTTCCCGGATCGGAAGGGGGAATTTCCGAGGCTTCTATGGCTGCGAGAACATCTTCGATAGGTGTGATTGCTTCGATGAATTCCAAGTGCCCTTGATACTCGTTTTGAGGTTTCAAGGGCAGGCGCATGCCGTTTTCCTGAGCGAAAATTCCGGTGTAGACCATGTTGACCAGTGGTCCGCAAACGCCACCGCCAGATCCGGCTGCTTGAGCCATGATCACTACCGCGTAGCGGGGTTCATCGCATGGAGCGAAGGAAATGATCCATGAGTTATTTGAACTCTGTCCGTTGTCCACGGTCTGGGCGGTGCCGGATTTTGCCGCGATCTCGATGTCGTCAATGCGGACCTTGCCGGCTGTTCCACCGGCTTCGTTGACGGCTTTCCTCATGCCTTCGCGAATCAGGGCGAGGTCGCTTTCCTTGACTCCGGATTGTAGTAGATCGACTTCGAGTTTCGGAAAATCCGGGACGAGTGTGGTGCCGTTTTCGGCGATGACTTTCTTGACCACACGTGGCTGGTAGTATTTTCCACCATTGGCGATGGCGGAGACCATCGCGGCGAGTTGAAGTGGGCTGGCCATGGTATCGCCCTGTCCGATGGAAAGCATCGCGGTGAGCGCGGGAGTCATGACGGCACCGGGTATGGACGAACGCCAGGCGCGGGATCCGGGAAGGATGCCGGGGTCTTCGTTGGGGAGTTCGATACCGGTTTTTTTCCCGAATCCGACGAGAGAGAATCCATCGACCATGGCCTTCCAGCCGATGGTATTGGAAAGTTGGTTGAAGTATGGGTTACAAGATGTCTGGATCGCTTTCGGAAGAGTCAGTGTGCCGTGCCTGCCCTTTTTCATATTCCAGAGCCAGCAGCCGATATTGTGGTTGCCGTAGGGGACGAAGCCGTTGCAGGTGAAAGAGCGACCGGCCATGCCCCGGATCGCTCCGGCAATGGCGGTTGGAATTTTCATCGTCGATCCAGGGGTGAAGGAAGTGATGGCGCGATTGGTGAAAGGTGAGAGCTGGGGACTGGAACTGTAAGCGAGGAATTTTTCGCGCGAAATTGAGGGGATGAAGGCATTCGGATCGTAGTCGGGCACCGATGCAATGGCCAGGACTTCGCCGGTGCGGACGTCCATGATGACGCCAGCGGCACGGCCGGCACGGCGGAGTGTGTTTTCGAGAAGATATTGCAGGCGTGCGTCGATGGTGAGTTCGACATTCGCACCTATTCCGGGTTTGGTGTAATCAAGTATGCCGATGGTCCGGAGTTTTTCATCCTTGAGTATGGTTTTGCTGCCCTCGGGTCCGCGCAGGTATTGATCCATGGTGGCTTCGATGCCAGCGATGCCTTTTTCCTCACCTATGTAGTGATCGAAGGCGCGTTTGTCAGCGGATGAAATATCGCCTTTTTCCCACTGCTTGAGATAGCCGAGGGCGTGGGATGCAAGAGTGCCATACGGGTATTGCCGCTGCGGACGGATTCCCAGGGTGACGCCAGGGAATTCGAGGTTGCGCTCGGCAATTCGGGCGAAGTCCTCGTAGGTGAGATCTGCACGGTATGTGAATGGAACCAGCCCTTTGTGTGTGATGAAATGGGTGCGAAGGGCGGATGCATTGTAGTTTTTCGCGAGACCCAGTTCCTGGAGACGTTTGATGGTCCATTCGTTGACAATCGTGACGATGTCGTTGTCCTTGGTCGCACGGTCGAAGCCATCGCGCTTCACAAGGCGTTCGATTTTGGGGCTTTCGCTGTGCTGAAGCTTGTATGCTTTTTCGATTTCCTCCAGGTTGAAGGAGACGACGTATTTGCGGAGATTGCGTGCCAGGGGGATTCCGTTGCGATCGGTAATTTCGCCACGGATGCCCGGCTCGCGGACTGTGACCGTCCGGTTTCCCGGAACGAGAGCCTGGAATTCGTCTTTGCGTTCGATCTGGAATTCATGGAGCCGTGACAAGAGAGCACCGAATCCCACGAGAACGAGAGCTGTGAGCAAGTAGAGTCTGAGTCTGAAGCTGGGTTCCATAATGGCTATTTACGTTTGGGTTTGTTGGCTTCCGGGTAGAGGGAATAGTCGAAAAGATTCGCCAGCTTGTAGAGTAACCAGAAGACCAGAGGAGAGAATAACATGGTGAGGAGAGAGGTATAGAAAAGAAGCCTGATAATTGAGCGTGTGACGGTGAAATCTCCTCGCACGAAGGAAATCAGGATAAATTCGGCAGAGAGGTAGAGGAAGATTGCGACGCCGGTCAGGAGTGCGGAGAACTGCCATTTGCCCTGACGGAAAATTGGTTTGAGTCCTTGCATCAGAAATCCCATGGCAGCGAAGAGGAGTATCGAATATCCGAAGCGCAGGGACTCGATAGGCTGGGTGTAGACTTCCGGGTCTGCGGTGATCGGGGCCAGCGAGCAATGGGCGTCCCAGAGAGTTCCTCCGATAAACGCGAGGAGCAACATCGTCGGGGTCGCAACCGTGACGGCCGCGCAAAGGAAAACAAGGTGGACGATGAGAATGCGAGAATGGCTGAGTCCCATGAACGCAGGGACAAACTGCTGAACCAGAAAGGCGGCTAACAGAAGGAGGACTGTGCTGAGGTTGTAACGGAGCAAGCGGTTGGGTTTCAGTTGGTTTCAGAAAGGACGACGAAGACAGTACCGAGGTCGCTGAGATTCACGGCGGGTGCGACCAAGGCTTCCGAATCCAGAGGGCCTTTTTCAACCGAGATGATATTTCCAACGAGTATGTTGGGTTGAAAAATGCCGCCGCGTCCGGTGGTGAAGACGCGTTGGCCGGGTCTGAGCGCAGCGTCTTTTGATAGAAAACGGAGACGGAGCGTGGGGTTGTTATCGAACCTGCCACGCTGGCCACTGAGGATGCCGACTTCCGGCGATCCTTCGACGCGGACGGACACCTGGCATTTTTCATCGGTGATGAGGAGAACCGATGAGCGGTTTTTGAAAGGTCGGTCGATGATACCCACCAAGCCATCGTTGGAGAGCACGGAAAGTTGGATGCCGATACCTTGATCTTCACCGGCGTCGATCTCCATGGTCTGCCACCAGGTGGTCGGATGGCGGCGGATGATCTGTGCGGCGACTACATCAAAGTTGGTGGCTTTCTTGAAATCGAGTGCGTGGCGCAGCTCGTTGTTTTCACGTTCGAGGTCGTCGTAGCGTGATTCGAGAATTCTCAATCTGCCGATCTCGCCTTCGATCGCCGACAGTTTGGTTTCAAGTTCTTTTGAATGGCGGGTTTCTTCGAGTAGGGCGCGTGCTTTGGTTTCAAGAGCGGAGCCTACCGTGAGGGTTGGTCCGATCACTTTGAAATAGGCCACTTGAATCTCACGGACCACCGACTCACTGCGTGTCAAAGCCCAAGTCGCTCCCGCAAGGAAGAGAATTAAAGCGATGAGATTGAGCGGTTTCATGGTCGTGCGACCGAGAGGATCATCCCTGCGGGGGGATGCCCGTGGCTCAGCGATCGGTGTTGGTTACACGCTTGAGAAGCGCCAACTCCTGAAGCGCCTTTCCAGTGCCTTCCGCAACCGCGCTGAGTGGATCCTCGGCGACGTGCACTGGAAGACCGGTCTCTTCGCGAAGCAGCCGGTCGAGGCCTTTTAGCAAGGCCCCGCCGCCGGCGAGAACGATTCCGCGATCAACAAGGTCGGAGGCAAGCTCGGGAGGGCAGCGTTCAAGTGTGGTGCGAACGGCGTCGACGATCGTGTTGAGAGGGTCGGCCATCGCTTCGCGAATTTCCTGAGAGGTGATGGTGATGGTTTTAGGAAGGCCTGCGACGAGGTCGCGGCCTTTCACGTCCATGGTGATTTCTTTTGGGAGAGGTGCGGCGGAGCCGAGACGGATTTTGATTTCCTCGGCGGTGCGTTCACCGATCATAAGGTTGTAGGCGCGCTTCATGTATTGGCTGATGGATTCATCCAGTTCATCTCCGGCGGTGCGGACCGAGCGGGCGTAGACGATTCCGGAAAGCGAGATCAGCGCGACCTCGGTGGTTCCCCCGCCGATATCGACGATCATGTTTCCGGATGCTTCCTGCACCGGCAGGCCGACGCCGATCGCGGCGGCCATCGGTTCTTCGATGAGGTAGACTTCGCGTGCGCCCGCCTGCTCCGCTGACTCACGGACGGCGCGGCGTTCGACTTCGGTAATGCCCGAGGGAATGGCGATAAGAACCCTTGGGTTGCTGCGGCGGCCTTTGTTCACCTTGCGGATGAAATGGCGAAGCATTGCTTCAGTGACTTCGAAGTCGGCGATGACGCCGTCTTTCAAGGGACGGATGGCGACGATATTGCCGGGCGTCCTGCCCAGCATGCGTTTCGCGTCGTCTCCGACAGCGAGAACTTCGTTGGTTCCGGCCTTTACGGCGACCACGGAAGGCTCGCGAAGTACGATGCCGTGGTCCTTTACATTGATGAGAGTGTTCGCGGTACCGAGGTCGATCCCGATATCGTTGGAAAACATGTTTCCGAAATATTTTTTAAACATATGAATGAGAAATAGGTGAAAGTCTGGAAGTTAATGAGTTGTATTACAAAATCGGATGACAACCACCAAGCGTCACCGTTGTCTGGATTCGCGTCCAAACGTGAAAAATGCTAGTGTCGGGCGACGCTTTGCGGAGGGGGAAGGAGAATCAGAGCGTCCTGCAAGAGCGTCAAGCCGTAAAGCTTGTTCCACGCAATTGGTTTGGAGGTTCCACGGTGGACGGGGCCGCAGTGGTGGTATGCCAAAAGCAGTTTTTTGGGTATACTCAGCGGCCTTCCTCGAGTCGGTCGGCGAGCATTTCCGGCAAGCCGGCCTCGCGGATTTTGTTCTGGGTCGTGCTGATATCGTAGTCAACGCGACGGAAGACAATGAGCTTGTGGGCTTGGTCGAAGATCGCGTAGCAGGCGCGGGGATCGCCATCCCGGGGTTGGCCGACTGAGCCGACGTTGATGAAATATTTCGAGTTCGCCTCGATCGCGATCGATTCGGCTGGAACTTCGCGCACTTTGTCTGACTTTACATAGACCCGTGGGACGTGTGTGTGCCCGTGGAAGCACACCTGAGTGAACTGGTAAGAAAAATTGGACATCGCGTCAAAGCGGTTTGTCACGTAGTTCCAGTGCACAGGCTGATCGAGAGTGCTGTGAACGATGGTGTAGTCTGAGACTTGGCGCACGATGCGGAGGCGTTTGAGCCATAGGCGCTGATCGTCATCGAGTTGTTCGCGAGTCCATTGCAGTGCCGAAGCGGCGACCGGGTTCATGGTATCCAGGGAATGATCTTCGGATGCATCCTGATCGTGATTTCCTTTGACTGTCGGGCAGCCCATATCGCGGATTTTATTCAAACAGGCGATGGGGTCGGCGTTATAGCCTACGACGTCGCCGAGGCATACGAAGTTGGTCACGCCCTGTTCCTCGGCATCTTTGAGGACAGCTTCGAGAGCTTCGAGGTTTGCGTGTATGTCGCCAAATATTGCTGTCCGCATTGCAGAGGGAAGGAGTTGGAAGGGAGAGTTTTGTCCCACAGGGTCCTGGTGTCGAGAGGAATTGAAGAAACGATAATGAGTCTGCCTAGAGTTTGGGCAATGATGCAAGCCTTGTGGATGCGGCTTCGTCGAGTGGCTCGCAAAGGCGGTATCCTTCTCCTTGTGGCGGGAGCGACATCAGGAAGGCGTCGCGCTCGAATGGGGATGGGAATTCGATTCCTATCAGTGCGCGACCGATGCGTTCGCCGGACTGGCGGTAGTTGAAGTAAGCGAGATTGGCGTTTCCGGTGAGTCGGTTCGCGAGGAAATCGTGGAGTGCGCCGGGGCGTTCGTAGAAATCGAGGCGCAGGAAGGCCGGGTTGGAAAGCAGGTCGCCACGGAGGGGGATTGCGCGGAAATCGACATCCGTGGCACCGGTGATATCGCTCCATGAGTAGCCTTGCGTATTGAGCTTGGAAGAGATCGCTTCGAGTGCCTCAGAGGTGTCTGCGGAGAGGGTGAAGATGGGCCAGGCGTCGGCGTTGTCGGTTTTTCCGTATTGGAAATCGGTGATATCGGTTTCCGAGAAACAGGTATCTAACAATTTGAGCATGGTTCCAGGAGTTTCCGAGATGCTGACGCGGAGGGTGCGGTTGTGGCGGGTGAAGGAGCCTTCGGATTGGGCGATGCGGCCGATCTGGAGGAAATCGACGTTCGCGCCGCAGAGGATGACGAGGACTTTTTTCCCGGTGAGAGATTCCTTTTCCGCGAGCGCGGCGGCGAGGCCCATTGCACCGGAAGGTTCGGAAATACAGCGAAGGCCATCCCAGAGTGTGCGGATCGCCTTGGTGACTTGGGCGTTGCTGACGGTGGCGATGCGGTTGAGAGAGTCCTTGCAAATTTGGAAGGGGAGGTCGCCCGGTTGCTTGACGGCTGTGCCATCGCAGAAAAGATCAACCTGCGAGAGGGTGACTGGCTTTCCGGCTTCGATGGATGCTTTCATCGAGGCCTGGCCTTCACCCTCGACGCCGACGATTTCGATTTGCGGCCAGTAGCTTTTCAGCCAGGTAGAGACACCTGCTGCCAATCCGCCGCCGCCAATCTGAAGGTAAGCGATATCGAAGGGGCCTTTCCCGGAGAGGACGATTTCGTCGGCGAGTGTGCCTTGTCCGGCCATCACCTGGAGGTCGTCGTAGGCGTGAATGTAGAGAGATTGGGTGGATGCTTCGTCGGCGCGGGCGGCCTTCATCGCATCGTCGTAGCTGTCGCCGGAAAGATGAATGGAGACGTATTCCGCACCAAGGCGGAGAACGGCTTCCTGTTTCACCTTGGGGGTGGATTGCGGCATGTAGATGCGGGCGCGGATGCCGAGTTGTTTGGCCGCAAGGGCGACGCCTTGGGCGTGATTGCCGGCGGATGCGGTGACGACTCCGCGAGCGGCTTCGAGTTCGGAAAGGTTGGCCATGCGGTTGCACGCCCCGCGCCATTTGTAGGCTTTGATCGGGGAAAGGTCCTCGCGTTTCACCCAGATCTCCAGATCGGAGCCGGGAAGACGGAGTTGCTCGAAGGGGGTCGGTTGGCCGAAGTGATAGACCCGCTCACGGGCAAGCAGGATTTCCTGCCGTAGCTTCCGGTCGAGGGGCAGGGATTCGTCGCGCGTCATGTGGGGGATTAGAGACCAGAAACCAGATGCCAGAAACCAGAAAAAGAGCGGATGGAACCGAAGTTCGTCGATTTGAGGGGTCCGAGTATTGACATAGTTATGTTGTGTCTTTTTAAAATATTCCAAACTTGGGGTTGGTAGTCGGTCGGATGGGAGGTAACTTGCACTCGAAAAGTGATGGCTAAACAGGATCAAGATGAGCACAGGGGAAAACAGTTGGCTGTTGGCGGGCTGATCTTGATCATGTTTTCGGCTGCTATCATCAGCCTGCTGTTGTTTTGGCGATTTATTCCCGGATGGTTGGGGGAGAGTTTCGGGATGCTGGCGGGAATTATCTCTACTCCTTTTTTCCTGGAGTCTTCATTCGCCATAATGGGCCTGGCGATAGTGGTCACGCTCAATTCCTGGAGGCGGAAACATGGGGGAGATGAGTATGTCGAGGTGGAGGAGAAAGATCTTCCGGTCAAGTTCAGGTCCGGTTCCGAGTAATTGCCTTTCAGTATCCACCGCGCTTGCGGATTGCTGCGATAAGGCATAGATCCTTTGCATGGTTTCCGAGCCGGAAAAGGAATTGAGATTCACCCGATCCGGGCAAGCTGTGCCTTTCTGTATACTTGGGGCGGTTTTCACGGGGGTGGCGGTGACCTTGGTTGCGACGGGCTATTATAAGGAGATCAATCCTGATGTGCCGCATCCTGCCTGGGCGATTCCGGGTTTTGTTTTGGCTGCGGGTTGCTTTTTGTTGGCGCGGCATCTGACCAAACATGCTTATCTGATACTCTCGCCACTGGGCTTGGAGATTTTTCCATTTTTTCGCCCGGCGAAGGGTATGCAGCTCGTCATGTGGCAGGAGGTTGTCGCCGCCGATGCCGATGAGAAATGGCTGACCCTGCATTTCGATGCGGACAAGACCTCGGGAATGCACCTTTCGATGCGGCCGGTGCGCAGAAAACTTCGGAGCTTGCTTGCCAAGGCGGTGCTTGGGCGGGTATCTCGGCAGCACTCATGAGACCGCATTCGAGACAAATTCTTTCCGTAGAAGAGGTATTCGGTAAAAACGGCTGGCACGCCGAGCTTGTCGAGGGCCGCGATGTGCTTCGCGCCGGCTTTGAAGCTCACCACACACGGGTCGATCTGGTGGTGCAGGCGTTTCCCGAACTCAACGCCCTCAGTATCGTCGGCGAGAGCCCGATGTTTGTCGCGGAGCCGCAGATGCCCGCGCTGTTGGAGCTACTGATGCGCGGCAACAAGCAGCTCACGCTCGGCAGCTTCGAATACGATCTCGACCGCGAAATGCTTGTTTTCCGCATCACCAACCTTTTCGACAAAGACCGTTATGACGGCGACATCATCGCCTCCATGGTGCACTGCGCCATCGCCGAGCTGGATCGCATTGTTCCTTACGCTGCCATCGTTCGCGGAACGGCTGCCGACTTGATTGAAGATCTGGATCTCGAGCGGCTGCTGCAGCGCGAAGATGTGATCCCACCGGTGCCGGGCGGTGAAGAGGAGGAAATCTAATTTCAGCTCATTTCGCAGCGGTTGTTATGGAATTAAGCATCAGATAAAGCAAATAAACTGACAAAAACTCTTTTTTAAATTAAAAGAACGTGCAAAGTGCTTCTAAGCAAGCACGTAGCAAGCTAGATCATGATTACGAAAGAAAGATTCAAACAACTTTGGGATGCCCTAGTCGAAGACCGAGTAGCGTCAGTAGACTCGGAAGTTGCTGAGAACGCTGCATGTTCGCTCGTTTCTTCGAACGGTGTTTCTGAACAACTAAAGAAGGCTCTGCTCGCTAATGAAGGTTCTGCAGGTCAGTGCCTTGCAAGCAATGTGCCTGGTGACTGGAATTGGAAGTAATTTCCTGAATGTCTACTAAAGATGAACGGGGGGAGGTGGCGTGGGCCGCCTTCCAACAACTGGTCAAATCTCTTGAAGCTGCCAGACTGGAGCTCGAAGATCCCAATCTTCTCGAAACCGCTCTGCTGGCTATGCTGAACCAACATGGTGCACACATTACTCGCCACATTCAAGAGCAGTCAAACGTAGATCCCTGCAAGATTGTTTGCTGGGCGGGCTGCTCCCTCCTCAAAGAGGTTTGTCTTATAAAAGACGCTGAAGGTCGCTGCCCAGCGCATGCCGTGGCGGATGCTACCATCAGGACTCTTGAAGGATTTTTGTATGAGGACCAGGGCGTCTGTCTTTCAGAAAAATCGCATCTCCTGTTGCTGCGAATGCTCATCCAAGAGAAACAGGACAATTACAAGCAGTCAGAACACGGAATTTGGCAGAACGGCCTTTATGCGACCTTCCATGTGGCCTCCGAAGTTGCTAAATCTCTTCGAAGCATCTAACTATTCTTTATCTCTACCTAGCAAGCAGCGGGCCGACTCTTGCGTGGCGGACGAGGAATTCGTCGGCGAGATTGCCGTAGGCTTGGGCACCGAGGCCGGTGGGATCGTGTTCGAAAATGGTTTTCCCGTGCGAGGGAGCCTCGCCGATACGGATGGTGCGGGGGATGACCTGCTGGTAGATTTCGTCGGGGAAAAAGTTCGCCACCTCGTCGACGACCTGGCGGGAGAGGAGTGTGCGGCCATCATACATCGTCATGACGATGCCTTCGAGAGTGAGTCCGGGGTTTGCTCCCGAGTCGCGGATCTGATCGAGGATACCGACGATTTTCGCGAGGCCTTCGAGGCCAAACCACTCGCACTGGAGCGGGATGAGGACTTCATCAGCAGCGGCGAGTGCCGCGGTCATGAGCACGCCGAGTGATGGCGGTGTGTCGAGGATACAGTATTCGAAAAGGTCGTTGGGTTTCAGTCCCTGGAGTATGCCGCGCAGGCGGGTGAGGTGGTCATCTGAGCGGGCGAGTTCGATCTCGATTCCGGCTAGGTCCATTTCCGAAGGGACAAAGGTGAGGTTCTCCCTGCCGCCGGTGACGAACTGCTCGCGGATGTCCTTTTCACCAAGCAGAACCGGATAGATCGAAGAAAGTGGCTCGGCTTCGATTCCGAGACCGGAAGTGCAGTTCGCCTGTGAGTCGAGATCCATCAGCAAAACACGCTGGCCACGCAGCGCGAGAGCGTGCGAAAGATTCATTGCGGTGGTGGTTTTCCCGACTCCTCCCTTTTGATTTCCGATGGCGATGACTTTCACTGTCCCCGAAGATGGCGGGGAAATATTTTTTTGAAACGTTAAACTTCTATCAAAAAAATTTAACAGATATTTACTGTTCGGAATATGGCTGAACTATGTGCCCGGTAGCGAAAGGGTGAAGCGGATGGTTTTTGAGTCAGGTAGATCGGCGGTGAGCGTGGCTTGCATGGCTTCGGCGGCTTCGCGGGAGAGGGTGAGGCCGATGCCTAGGTGGGTGGATTCGGTGCGGGAGGGGTCGCGGCGGAAGAGCGGTTCGAAGAGACGGTCGGGGTTTTCGGAGAGGTCGGTGGTGGGGTTGGAAATGGAGATGGATATGCGGTCGTCGTTTTTCGAGAGGTGGATGGTGATCGTGGAGCCGAGGGGGGCGTAGGTGGCGGCGTTGTCGATGAGGTTGCGGAGGATGAGGCGGGTGAGGGTTGGGTCGGCGAGGGCGGTGAAGTCGCCTTGCTTAGGGGTGATCGAGACGGCGAGGCCAGCGGTTTCGAGGGCGGGTGCGAATTCGGAGAGGGCTTCGCTAAGCATTTCCCGGAGGGGGAGGGGGACGGATTCCGGAGGGGTGTTGCGGTTGTCGATGCGGGCGAGGGCGGAGAGGCGCTGGACGAGCTTGTTGAGTTGGTCGGTGGTTTCCGCGCAAGATTCCAGATGGCGGACGTATTCCTCCGTTTCGCGCGTGCGGGAGAGGGCGAGCTCGGTGACAGCACTGAGGCTGGCGATGGGGGTGCGGAGTTCGTGGGATGCGTGGCGGATGAAGTCCTTTTCCCGATCGCGGACGGAGGCGAGGCGTGAGAGCAGGGAGTCGAAAGATTCGGCGAGGGGGACGAGTTCGGCCGGAAGAGAGCTGGGTAGTATGATGGCGGAGTCGAGGCGGTCGGCGGAGCGGGCGTGGACTTGGCGGGTGAGTTTGGATATAGGCTGAAGGGAGGAATCGACGGCGCGGCGGATGACGATGTAACCCATGACGAAGGTCAGCAGGGTGCCGATGGCGAGAGTGGCGGCGAGTATGTTGAGCGTGCGGAGGATAGGGGTGAGGTCCCGAGCGACGACGAGGGTGTGGGGATAGTTTTTGGGGTCGAATTTTTTCCCGGGAAGCGGAGGATCGGAGATTTCGGCAGGGTTGAGATAGGGATAGATGATCATGCCGAGGGCACGGGCGTTTTCGAAGCGACCGGGGACGACGACTGTTTCGATATCGGGGTTTCCATCCGGACCGGAGAATTTAGGGAGGTCGGTTTCGGCGAGATGGGGGGAGCGGGTGGTGAGGCCGGATTTTTCGTTCCAATACTGGAAGAGGGCTTGGTCGGAGATATCGGTGTTGGTGCCGAGTCCCTCCTGCCATTCAAAGATGATTTTGCCGTGCTCGTATTCCATCTGGTTGGCGAGGATGGAGGCGGTTTCACGGACGGATTGATCGAGTTCCTCGTAGAGTCCCTGGCGGACGACGAAGTAGATCGATAGCGAGAGCAGGACCGAAAGCAGACCGACGCCGAGTCCGCAACGGATGAGGAGGGTGCGGCGGATGGAGATTTTAACTTTCAAAATTCAACGATCAATTTTCAAGTAAGAGGGGCAGAAACTAGGGCTGATACTCTTGGATTCTGGTTTCTGGAATCTGGTCTCCGGGTTCTTCCAAGACGAAGCCCTGGCCGCGGCGGGTGTGGATGAGGTTGGGGAGGTCGCCGGGGTTGAGTTTTTTACGTAGGTAGCCGATGTAGACGTCGGCGACGTTGGAGTTGCCGCCGGTGGAGTCCTCGAAGACGTGCTCCCAGATGTCGGTGCGGGTGACGACCTCGCCATGGCGGTAGGTGAGGTATTCTAACAGTCGGTATTCCAGGGCGGTGAGTTCGATCTGGTGCTCAGCGCGTTTGACGGTGCGGCGGACGGTATCGATGCTGAGATCGCCGACGCTGATTACCGGGTCTTTGACTGCGTATTTCCTGCGGATGAGCGCGTTGATGCGGGCGAGCGCCTCGACCATGGGGAAGGGTTTTGTGAGGTAGTCGTCGGCTCCGGCGTTAAGGGCTTCGAGGCGGTCTTCGAGACCGTCGCGAGCGCTGATGACTAGGATGAAAACGGAGACCTGCTTTTTGCGGAGGCGGGCGAGGATTTCCATGCCATCGATTTTCGGAAGCATGAGATCGAGGAGGATGACGTCGTAGGGTTGCTCGGAGGCGAACCAGAGGCCCTCGTCGCCGGTGCCTGTGGAGTCGACGACAAATGAGTGCTCGCGGAGGAACTGGGTGAGAGATTCGCGAAGGCTGGTGTTGTCTTCGATGATGAGCAGGCGCATTTCTTCTGAAACTTTAAACTTTAAATTTTAAACTCCAATCAAAGAAGTCCTTGGCGGGGGATGCCCGAGAAACTAGTTGGCGGGTTGTGCAGATTTGCAGTGCGAATCCGATGGCAAGCTTCGTGGCCGATGTATAACGCGCCGCCAGGTGAGGAAGACGATCCAGCAGATGAAGGCGGTGACGAGGGTATGGCTGAGATAGTGGGCGCCTTTGAGCATCTGATAGGTTCCCATGGTGGTGCCGGCCGTCAGGCCGATGGCGATGCCGAGGGTTCGGGCACGGCGGGTGTTGGCAAGGCCGGCGAGGGCGAGGAGAGCGAAACCGCCGGAGGCGTGGCCTGCGGGGAAGCCGCGCCCGCGTTTGAGCGGATGATCGTTGGGCGGGTAGTGCTCGATGACTTTCACGTAAGGGACGTTTCCGTCATAGCGGCGGATTTGGGATGGGGTGAATGTGTTGGTGGTCGCTTTCCCCAAGGCGATGAGTGCGGGTGCTGTCGCGAGGGTGGCGATGAGGACGATGATGTCGCGTCGGGCGAAGGGGATGCGGGGGAGTTTTCCGTAAAATACGGCGGCGGCGATCATGCAGATGCCGAAGGCCCAAATGAGGGCTTTGGGGCCTTTGTAGAAGAGCAGGCGGGGAAGTGGTGCATCCGCATCGACGAGCCAGCGGTGGGTGGCGAAGTTGTAGAAGTGGTCCTGAACCCAGAGGTCGATGCCGGTGAGTTCGCACAGGGCGAAGACGAGGCATGCGATGAAGAGCGTTGGCCAGAGGGTGCGGTCCATGGTTTCAGGAGACAGGGATCAGGGGGCAGGGGACAGGTGATGAGGAAGAAGAGACGAGGGTTATTTGGAGTCTCGCTTCATTTTGCCGGAGCCGAAGAGCCAGGAGGCGGACTGGTAGTAGGTGGTGGTGTCGTGGAGCAAGGCGGACTCATCGGTTGTCCCGGGATCCATGGGGGTCAGTGTTCCGTCGGTGAGGTCGCAGGAATAGGATGAGTGTTTTTTATTCGGCTTGAGGATGGTCATGGTGTCCGGAGTGATCATGGCGATTTTCTGATAGTTGCTGACGAAGGAGCGCTCAGGGAGGTTGACCGCAGAGGGGGCGAGGTAGTCGTGGCCGAAGCCGAGGGTGGTGTAGTTCCAGTTGAGCAAGCCGAAGACCGTGGGCATGATATCGATCTGGCTGGAGAGGGTGGTGATCGATTTGGTGCCGACGAGGGCGGGGTTGTAGATCATGCCGGGGATGCGGTATTTGGTGACGTTGATGTCCTCTTTCCCGGCGCTGCTGTGGCAGTGGTCGGAGACGATGACGAAGAGGGTTTTTTCGAACCAAGGTTTCTTGGAGGCTTTTTCGATGAAATCACCGAGCGCCCAGTCAGCGTATTTTACAGCTCCGGCCCGGCGGTCGGCCGGGGTGAGATCGATGCGGCCTGCGGGGAAATCGTAAGGTCGGTGGTTGCTGGTGGTCATGCAGAAGAAATGGAACGGCTTGCCTTTCGCGTGATCTTTGTCGGCCTCGGAGATGGTCTTATTGAAGAGGTCTTCGTCGCATGCGCCCCATGCGGTCTCGAAGGTGGTGTCCTTTTCCTCCCAGGCGTTCGCATCGATGATGCGGCAACCGGCGGTGGAGTAATAGCGGTTCATGAAATCGAAGCGGCCATCGCCGCCGTAGAAGAACCCGCAGTCGTAGCCACGGTCGAGGAAGGGACCGAAGGTGGTTTTGAGATCGGTGCCTTCGGGGCGGTAGATGATGGCCTGACCGGGAGTGGGCGGGAGGTTGAGCGTGAGTGCCTCCATGCCGCGCACGGTGCGGGTACCGGTGGCGTAGAGGTTCTCGAAGAAGACCGAGTTTTCCCGGAGGCGGTCGAGGTTCGGCGTGATATCCCCATGGTCGTGCCCGACATAGGACATGAAGTCGGAGCTCATGCTCTCCATGCAGACGAGGATGACGTTCCAGTCTTTTTCATCGCCTGTTTTCGAAATGGTGCGTGCGAGGTCGTCAGGGGCGGGTGATGCGGGTTTCTCGTTTTCGGTGACGAGGAGTTTTCTGGTGTCGGCGAGTGCTTCCTGTTCGGGGAGTTCGAGATACCAGCGCTTGTAATCGAGTTCCATCTGTTTGAAGGCGGCGAAGAAGGACCAGCAGCCGTTCTTCGCGATCTCGGTATCGTATTGGTTGGAGAAGGCGGGGATGGATGACTGGCTGACGAGGCGGTTGGTGAGGAAGGGGACGATGAGGAGGATCGCGAGGGCGATGGCGCGGTGCCGCCAGGTGGTGGGTGTGCCTTTTTTAAGGAAGCTGAAGAGGCCGACGCGCTTCATGCCCCATACGACGAGAATCGCGACGGCGACGATGGCGGGGATGATCAGTCCCATCGGGTAGGATTCGGAAATATTTCCCCAAACTTCCTGCGTCCAGATGAGGTAGTCGACGGCGATGAAGTTGAAGCGCGCGCCGAATTCGTCCCAGAAGAACCACTCGGCGGTGGTGATGAAGACAAGGAGGCCGGAGTAGATGACCATGAGGGCGAAGAGGATGTATCGGGCCCATGTTTTTCCCGATAGTCTTTCTGGAAGCAGGATTCCGAGAAGCAGCCAGGGTGCGGCGGCGAAAATACCTGCGGCGCAATCGTATAGTATGCCGACGGCGAACGCGCCGAGCAGGGCGGGGCCGAAGCCGAGTTCGGCATGTGCTGTGATGGTGAGGGCGATGCGGGCGGCGAGGGAGAATGCGAAGAAGAGGCCGAATGAGAGGATGGCGAAGCGGGCGGGAATGGATGAGAGGAAACGTTTCATTGGCATCGTGGGATGGGTTCAGTTGATTCGGTTCGGGTTCGCACGCATGAGGTTTCGGTCGCGCATATAAAGCAGGCAGAATCCGACCACTGCGAGGGCGGTCGGAATGGCAATTGTAACGAAAACGAAGCGTGCGGGATATGAATGGAGAATGCGGGCGAACATGTTTCGGAAACTCCCGGGGGAGTGTTCGCCGCAATAAATAGCTTTCCGTTTATGAGATTTCCGTGAGAGAGGGGGGAAACTTCTTACGAGGCGATTTCCCAAACTGGGGAAACGGGGTAAAACGCCAGAGCAGGGCATCTACATATGGAATTTTTTAACCACAGATTACGCAGATGAACACAGATGGAAGAAATGATCCTCAGAATTCCGATAGAAATCCTAGAAAATCTCATGGATCCACTCTCCGATCAAATTTTCATCGTCCCGGATCTGTGTTCATCTGCGTAATTTGACGAAAGTATGTAATGAAATCAGTCCGTCTATGTCCGCGCTGCTCCCATTGTGGTTGAAAATCTTCTGTTTCGGTATTGCAGCTCCAAATGTAGATGCCCTGAACACCAGAGGCATTTGCATTGCATTGAAACGCTAAAAGAAACATTGTCCCAGACGTATCCGTAGACGAAGTACATCGTTTCCTTAATTGAGAACTACAGCATGAAACCCAAGATCAATTTACCGTCTGACGATTCTCAAGCCGTGCCTCTTGCTGCTATTCGCGAACAGGCGAAGAGGCCGAAGTTCGGTCGCAAAGACGAGCGGGGAGCATTGGCGGGCATCTCTGTTGCTGTCTTCGCCTTGGTGGCGCTGGTGGTTTATAATGATTTGTCGGCACCATCGCATGCCGTCGGGAACGAGGAGGAAGTGATTGAGGTCCTGGTTCCGGTGGTTTCTGAGGAAGTGGTTGGCGTCGAGGTTCCAGCGTCTGAACCTGTCGCGCCCGTTGCTCCAGTTGTTGAGTCTGTTGTCGAACCGGAAACTGCGGAGCCCGAGGTCGTGCTCGAAGTCGTGGTTGAGGTGGACAATTCAAAGGGCTTTGCTGAGGAATCTGAATTGGTGCTGGTGGGGATCGATGCCGGTCGCGATGATGTGAAGGCTCGGGATCAAGAGCTTCTTGCGCGGGCGATCAGTGAACGGGCGATGGATGCCTATCGGGGATTTCTGGATCGGTCGATCCGGGCTGCTCTTGTGCAGGTTCCGCAAGACGAAGGTCTCAATCGTTTCTCTGGGATCTGGGAGCAGCCTGCGCTATGTCAGGCGATACTGCGCTGGCAGGTTCTCGGGTGGTTTCCCGAATCTGTGATCGGCACGTCGTTGGACGACTCGTCGTGTGTTGATTTTATCACTTGGCTGCTCAATGACAGCGAGGCGATGGAGGAGTTACTCATGACCATCCGCCCAGAGGACAGCGTCGGCAAGGTTCTGGATTTTCTCGTGTATGCATGGTCGGCGAATGAAGATACCTACCAGAAATATTTTTCGCTCGCGCTCGCCTGCGCTGTGGTTTTCGACGAATCGATGAGTATTTCCCATACCCTTGGATCGTCTGAATCAGGGGTGCGCTCCCAAGTGGATCCAGCCGAGAGGTATCTTTGGTATGTCGAAAAAAATGAGAAGGGGAAACTTGCGGTTTCAATTGATCGGTCTCCTGCGAGTGATTTGATCTGGGTGGTATGCGCTCCGGTGGTGACCTCGGAACTCGAGTGGTCGCTCGACAAGATGCACCTCAGGCGGGGGAAATGGGGCAATGCCTACGGGATGATTGAATATTTGATGGAGCGTGCTGTGGAAGGATTGAATCCATATGAAGAATATTCGTTTGCTGAGATTCTCAAAGAAGGCGGGATTTGTGGAGATCAGACCTATTTCACCGTCAATACGGCGCGTGCGCAGGGTATTCCCGCGATGGGTCTTTCCGGAGAGACCAACCTCGGAGGGCACGCATGGGCGGCGGTCAAGGTCGATTCTGATGAATGGGACACAGGCATTGGTCGGATCGCTGGTGTATCGAAGGGGCAGGCAGGAAATCCGCAGACGCGCAGTTCAATCACGGAGCAGGAGATCCAGTTGTGGAACGACAGGCACCATCGAAGTGAAGCCGTCACGCTTGCTGTGTGGAGGCATCTCTGGCTGGCAGACTATTTCCGTGCGAACTCGGAGGATGAGCAGATGACTGGTGCGATTCATTTGGCCAACCGGATCGGACGCTCGTTTGTCGAGACTTGGACGGCCCTGTATTCGCTGTTGGAAGAGCAGACCGAGCTTGTGGGAAATCCGCCGAAGCCGGACAATCTGGAGGAGTGGAAAAGCTTCGCGGAGGACATGCGCCGGGAATACAAAGACAATCCCCGGATGGCGCAACTTGCTGCGGAGGCGGAGTTGGAATATATCTTTCCGTATGGTTCGGAAAATGATGCCAAGACGGCGTTTATCCGCGAACGTCGGCGTATTGTCAGGGAGTCGGGAGAGCAGATGGATCTCATTGCGGAGTCGCTGAAACGCGAGGCCGATCTGATCGTCAAACGCGGCGGTTCCGAAATGAATGATGATATTTGCGATCTGTATGACGGGGCGCTGCGTGATTACGGAAGCAGTATCACCGGCTTCAAGATGATGGCTCAGGATTATTTTAATTTTGTAAAAGACGATCCGGAGCTTGCGGGTAAAGCGGCCCGCGACATCGAACTTGCCTTTAAACGGGTAGTGGAAACCGGCACGAAGGATTGGTTCCGGGCGAGTACGGAGACTTCGATTTACAAGATGATCTGCGGTTACTATCGCGCTGCGGGTGACACTAGGAAGGCGGAAACATTGGAAAGGCGCTACGAGCTTCTCATGCGCCGGGCGAAACGCGGGGCGGATTGAGGTCGCGATGTGCTCTTGCAAGGGGGCGGGGGAGGACGGATGATCATGTGCAGATGATTTCGATTTCGGAGAGCGGTGGTGGGGCGGATCTTGTGGCGGGTGTGCGGGAGGTTTTCTCGCGGACCGGTCCGTTATCGAAGTCCAAGGATTTTGAATACCGGCCGCAGCAGGAGGAGATGGCCGGGGCGGTGGCGGAGAGTTTGCTGGGGGCGAAACCTCTGATCGTTGAGGCGGGGACGGGGGTGGGGAAGTCGCTGGCGTATCTGGTTCCTGCGGCGAAGTTCGCGCTGGAGACCGGGCGCAAAGGTGTGATCTCGACGCATACGATCAACTTGCAGGAGCAGTTGGTGCGGAAGGATATACCGCTCGTGCGGAAGATTCTGGATGAGGATCTGCCGGCGGTGCTTTTGAAGGGGCGGGGGAATTATCTTTGTCCGGCACGGTTGCGGAGGGCGTGGGAGCAATCGGCGGATCTTTTCACGACGACTGAAAGTGACGAACTCGGAAGGATTCGGGATTGGGCGGACGGTACCCGGGACGGGACGCTGAGTGGGATTCCGTTCCAGCCTTCGATGAAGGTCTGGCTACAGGTTTGCAGCGAGGCGCATTCCTGCACGCAGCGGTATTGCGGGCCGAAGGGGAATTGCTTTTTTCAAGAGGCGAGGAAGGCGGCGGCGGATGCGAAGCTGGTGGTGGTGAATCATACTTTGTTTTTCGCGTTACTGAATACGGGCGAGATGGAGCGTGATGAGGAGGGTGAAAAAATGCAGGGATTTTTGTTTCCAAATGACTTCGCGGTGCTGGATGAGGCGCACACGGTGGAGCAGGTGGCGGCGGTGCAGTTGGGGCTGAGGGTTTCTCAGGCGGGGCTGCGTTTTGACCTTCAGCGGCTTTACAATCCGAGGACACGGAAGGGGATTTTGAAGGCGTATCGCAAGGCTGCGCCGATGTTGGCGGTGGAGAAGAGCCTGGTGGCGGTGGAGAAGTTTTTCGGAGAGATCGGGGCGGTGGCGAAGTTCGGGGATTGGTCGAAAGAGTTTCGGGTTAGGAGGCCTGAATTGGTGGGGAACTGTCTTGGTGGGCCGTTACGGGATTTGTGGGAGGAGCTTTCCGAGTTGGCGGACGATACGGAAAACGAGTCGTCGAAGAACGAGTTGATGGATGCGGCGAGGAAGTTGCGCGAGGTTCACGGCGAGGTCGGGGAGTTTCTCGATCAGAAGGATGAGGGCTGCGTCTACTGGGTGGAAAGGACGGGGCGTGAGGAGAATCAGTTCAGTTGCCACGGTGCGCCTGTGAATGTGGCGGATCGATTGCGACCGCTGCTTTTTTCAGGAAAGAAATCGATGGTGATGGCGAGTGCAACTCTGGGAGTCGGTGATCCGGAGCTTGGGTATTTCAGGAAAAGAGTCGGTGGTGAAGCGGCGCGGGCGCTGAGCATCGGCAGTCCGTTTGATTACCGGAAGCAGATGAAGGTGCGGATTTATAAATCGATGCCGGATCCGAATACGCCGAAGTATGATGAGATGATGGCAAAGGGAATTATGGATGCGGTGACGACGAGCGATGGGAGGGCTTTCGTTTTGTTCACGAGCTATCGAACGATGCGTGATGCAGCGCAGAAGTGTGAGGGTTATTTTCGGAAGAAGGGATGGAGACTGCTGATGCAGGGCGAGGGGATGCCGAGGCACCGGATGCTGGAAGAATTCCGGGAGGATGTGAGCAGTGTGCTTTTCGGAACGGACAGCTTCTGGACGGGAGTGGATGTGCCGGGTGAGGCGCTGTCGAATGTGATCGTGACGCGCTTGCCGTTCGCGGTTCCGGATCATCCGCTGACAGCTTCGAGGTTGGAGGCGATCGAGGCGGCGGGGGGGAATCCTTTCATGGAATACTCGGTTCCGGAGGCGATATTGAAGCTTCGCCAGGGAGTCGGGAGGTTGATCCGGACGAAAAAAGATGTCGGGTGGGTGACGATTCTGGATAACCGTATTGTGACAAAACGATATGGCAGCGCGTTTATGAATGCGTTGCCGGATGCGCCGGTGGAGATTGTGCAGTGAATGTTCAAATTTAAGGGAAGACTTCAGGAAATATTTTGAGATGAGACTGTGGTTGTTGATGTTGGGGATGGCGGTGTTTTTCCTGCTTGGTTGGCTGCTTTTCGGGCAGGGGCTGGAGAATGCTTGGGATGTGGAGAGTTTGGCGGGGAGGTTTGAGGAGGCGAAAGGCTGGGCTTGGCTGGTGGGAATCGGGTTGTTGCTGGCGGATCTGCTGTTGCCGATTCCCGGGACGGTCGTGATGTCGGCGTTGGGTGCGGTTTACGGGTTCTGGATTGGGGGGCTGATAGCTTCGATCGGGTCGATGCTGGCAGGGATTTTCGGGTATGGGGTTGGTCGTTTTTTTGATGAAAGGACCGCAAAGAAGTGGCTGGGGGAGAAGGATTTTGACAGGGGGCATGAGTTGTTTTCAAAGAGCGGGCCTTGGGTGGTGGCGATCAGCCGTGCGCTACCGATTCTGCCAGAGGTGCTGGCGTGCATGGCGGGGCTTGTGAGGATGGGGTTCGGAAAGTTCCTGCTGGCTCTGGCCTGTGGATCGGTGCCGATGGGATTCCTGTTCGCCTGGATTGGAACGGTGGGGATTGAATATCCCGGTTGGGGACTCGCGTTTTCGCTGGGATTTCCGGCAGTGCTTTGGGGGACGGCGGGTTGGTTGAGAAAATCAAAGCGCTGATTCGCCCTTGGTTATCGAACCGCCAAGGGGGGAATATTGAGGCTACGACCGCCCCACGAATTACCTGCGCGCGAGCGCCTGGGGTGGCTGGAGAGATATGTTTTGCCGATCACCGACAGGCCGAACGTCGCAAAAATCGCTCCCAAAAGTATTCAATTGCTTCATTGACGGTCGTTTCGATTGTCTTAATGTGTTTGAATGCTTGAACGTTCGACCTATAAAACCCTAATTGTTTCTCTAGTCGTCTGTCTGAGTATTCCGGCTCAAGGAGAGTTTTCCAAGGATGCGAATCCGGGCGATGATGGCGAATTTCTAGCAAAGTCGGCTCTGGAAATTGATACGCTCATCGCGAAGTTCTATCGTCAGAAGTCGCTACCCGTTCCCGAGGTCGCCAATGACGCGACATTCATGCGGCGGGCTTTTCTCGTTGGAATAGGTCGGATTCCAACCGCAGAAGAAGCGCTAACTTTCTTGGAGATTGAAGGACCCTCTAAGCGAGTGGAGCTGGTCGAATACCTGATGAAATCAAAAGGGTATTCCAGTAATATGACGAATTGGGCCTTTGATTTGCTTCGTCTCAGGGACAATCGCCAAGGAGGGGCGAACAATGAGCCTTACCGGAACTGGATTCGGACTGCGATGGACGAGAATATGCCTTGGGATCAGTTTGTTACACGACTGGTGAGCAGCAGCGGCAACGGATGGGATCCTGAATCGGCTTCGGTGGGTTATTACACAATTGATCGGGGTATGCCCTTGGACAATTTGGCAAATACCATGCGGATTTTCCTTGGTTCGAGAATGGAGTGCGCGCAATGCCACGATGATCCTTTTGGTGAAACCGAGCGGATGGACTTCTATCATCTGGCGGCATTCACGAATGGGCAGTATGAGCAGGGCAAGAACCTGATGACCGATCTCTGGAGGGAGATCCGGGATGATCGCGAGGAACGTCGGGAAGAGTATCAAGTGGCTCAACTTTTCTGGGACAGACTATACGGGATGTCATTGGCAGGTAGCGGTAAGGGCCGCATCGCGCTTCCTGCTGACTATCAGTATCGAGACGGCGAGCCTGGCGAATTGGTCGGGGCGAGGACACCTTTCGGTAGGACGGTTAGAATGTCAGATCGCAAGGACGAGGGTGACGGACGGGAGGAATTTGCGGAATGGATCGTCACCCAAACCGGGCCGCAGTTTTCCACAGTGATAGCCAACCGGATGTGGGAGCGAGTGATGGGCAAGGGAATTTATGAGCCAGTCGACGAATACATTGAAGCTTCTGATACGGTCTATCCAGAGCTGATGAACTATCTCGGACGGTTGATGCATGAGGTCGGTTATGATCTCCGCGCTTTTCAGCATATTCTGATGCTTACGAAGACCTTTCAATTCGCGACCAATCCAAATCCTTCGACCTTGGCTGCTGGGGATGATTTTCACGGGCGGAAAATAGAACGCCTTTCTTCAGAGCAGATTTGGGACTCCCTGATTACCCTATCGAGTGGAAATCCGGATAAGAAGTCGATGAGGAGTGTCGATAATCGCATTTATGTGGGGAACTCTCCGGTTCTGGTGGGTGAAATGGACATGGTGCAACTCTCCACTGAGGTGCTCGCTCTCAAGTCCGAGGAAGAGGTTAGGAAATACTTCGAAAAGTTCGTAAAAAAGGTTCGAAATGGAGGAGGTAAACCCGAAGGTGGCAAATCCATGACAATGGGAATGACCCAGGTAAAGAGGTATGGAAAAGACGCTCCTGTTCGAGCTTCCGAGCTGCCTTCACCGGCTCCACGTGAGCACCTGCTATATCTTTTCGGAGCTTCGGACCGGGAGGTGGTGGAGGGTGCCAGTAAGGAGCCCAATGTCGGTCAGGTGCTTTCAATGATGAACGGCTACGTGCAAAGACAATTGGTGAACAACATTGATGCGCATCTTTTCAAAAGTCTCGCCGGGGCGGGCTCCGACGAGGAAAAGATACGCCGCTTGTATATTGCGATTTTCAGCCGCCCTCCTTCAGAGGAAGAGATGAAGTGGATGAAGGAAGAAGTCGATTCGCAGGGGGAGAGCGGATTCCGAAATATTGTTTCAGCCTTGGTGATGTCTTCAGAGTTCCTGTTTCTCCAATGAATTTATCCACTAGAAAACCTATGAAACAATTTTTCAACAGAGCCGATGAGCCAACCCGCCGGCAGTTTATGCAGAATGCTGCCCGTGCCTATTTGGGTGTCCACCTTTTTCCAATGCTCGGTCCGTCCATCGCGAGTGCCGCAGCAGAGGGAGCTGCCAAGGGACAAAAAGCGAAGCACGTTATCTATCTATACATGTCCGGTGGGATGAGCCACCTTGATACGTTCGACCCGAAGCCCAGAAAGAAAGATGTCATGGGGCCGACTGAGACCATCGTCGGCAAAGGGGAGGTTGAAATCAGCGGATTTCTTCCAAAGACGGCGGGTGTGACTGACAAGATGTGCATCATCAATTCCCTCAATTCCACGCAGGGAGCCCATGAGCAAGGAAGCTACATCATGCATCACAGCTATTCGCAGCGGGGGACGATCAAGCACCCTGCACTTGGATCTTGGGTGATGAAACTCGGTGGGAGATTGAATCCTGAAATTCCGGGCTTTGTCGCAATCAATTCGAATCCGGATGTCACGGGAGGCGGATTCTTCGGGGCGAAATACTCAGCCGCTCCCATTGGGAGACCTGACCAGGGTTTGCAGGATTCAAAGCGCCCGGATGCTGTTTCAGAGGATGATTTCTCCCGACGGCTTTCACTTGCAGATCGGCTGAACACGAAATTCCACGAGCGTTATCCGAATGCGGATGTGAAAGCCTACGAGGAGCTTTACCGCGAAGCGATTTCGCTAATGAATTCGGAAGACCTGAAGGCATTCGATCTTGCTAAGGAAGACCGTGAGACTCGAGATCTATATGGTTCCGGGAATTTTGCACAGGGCTGTTTGCTGGCTCGTCGATTGATTGAACACGATGTCCGGTTTGTCGAGGTTCAGCTCGGAGGTTGGGACACTCACTACGATAATTTCACCGCTGTGGAGGGCCGCTGCCAGGAGTTTGACCAAGCATACGCGGCGTTGCTGACGGATCTCGATAAGCGGGGTAAGTTGAAGGATACTTTGGTCGTGGTTGCCACAGAGTTTGGTCGCACACCGACGATCAAAATCGAACATAGCAATGGGCGCGACCACCATCCCAGCGCTTTCAGTTGTGTGCTAGCAGGTGGTGGCGTCAAGGGCGGCATGAAATATGGAAAAACCGATTCCTCCGGAGAGAGGATCAAGGACGATGAAGTGAGCGTCCAGGACTTCAATGCCACAATCGCTTATGCCTTGGGGCTTCCTCACGATCTCGTTTTGATGTCTCCGACAAAACGCCCCTTCAAAATTGCCGACAAAGGCAGCCCCGTAAAATCGATTTTCGGCTGATGATTTGAAGTTTTTCCGACTTTCCAAGGTTTCCTTGACGAAGAGGAGCAGTAAGCGATGATGTTGGCAATGAAAAGACTTGCAGTATTCACCTTGGTTCTAGTTGTTGCCGGAATGACCTCTTCGTGTGGACTTCCAATGGCAGCGGTGCGCACGGTATCCAATACTACGAAATCCGCCGTGTCCGGGGCTTCATCATTGATGAACTACTGAGTCGCTTTGTTATCGAGGGCGGCGGGTTTTTCGATAGCTCTCACAGACCGTGAAGCATTGCCCTGATATTCGAATTTTAGCCAGCGTGTGTGATCGGGCATGAGTTCCGGGAAAAGATCGGCCCACTCACAAATCATTATGGCTGGGTCTTCGAGATACTCATCCCAGCCGAGTGCAAGTAGTTCACGGGCTGACTTTAGTCGGTAAAAATCGAAATGATAGACCGATGGCTTTTCGTCGCGGTACTCGTTTACCAGGCTGAAAGTCGGGCTTGTGACGACCACTTCGGGTTGAATTGCTTCCAAAAAACCTTTTGCCCAATGGGTTTTGCCCGTTCCCAGTGTTCCGACCAGACCGAAGACATCTCCAGCGTTAGCGCCGCGAGCGAATTCGGCCCCTAGTTTCAGCATCGCATCGGGTCCGGGAATACTTGATTCCATAGTCATGGGGTTTTCGTCCATTCTGTTAAGACAGCGCGGACATCTCCGATGTAGACGGAGGCACGCAACTCGAGAGGTACACGGTCCGAGTCGTCGGAAAGCCAGAGAATGACCGGTTTTTTCAGTTTTCTATATCTGACAAAGTTGTGGGTCTTGCGATCAATTTTTCTCAAGGAAAAGCTTAATCTGATCGAATCCTTCGACATGTGTTTCTCTTTGGCTTCGACTCGGATCTTGACCAGATACGGACTCTTGAAAGGGACGAGCAACATAGTGATTTCGTCTCCGACATCCAACTTTTGGCTTCGAAGGTGAAGCATTGCCGAGAAGATGTCTCGCGCCGGACCAAAAGGGAATGTCACTTTCTCGATAGTGGTTTTCCCCGTCTCCGAATCGACGGATTTCTCATTGATGCGAACTTTGGAAGACGAATAGCGATTGGTGGTCGTTATGAACTCATCTGAGAAAGATTCCGTTGCGTGAAAAAATTTGGATTGAAGGCTGCTGGGATCGATTTCCGACCAATAATTGTGCTGATAAGGAAAGAGCGAGGCTGCAGCACCACGACTTGATGCGGAGGATTTGATCACGAAGGATCCTGGCTTCTTAACGTCTTGAGGAGCGAACTGAATATTAAAGACTCCTGCTTTGAGCATGCCTTTCCAACTCAATGAGAATACGAGCTTTGAAGAGCCGATCATTGGATGTGTCCCAACTTTCGATGGAGATAATTCCTTTTCCCACTCTGGAGCGGAGGAAGCGGTTATCACGGAAAAAAATAAAATTAATATGATACGCGTCATCTTGTAGGAACGGATCCGAGTATATTGTATCCGCTTTGGATCAGCTTCGCAGCTATAAACTCCCCAAAAAAAAACTCCGGCGTGGCGCCGCAAACAACACGCGGTGGCGCGTGCGGTTCCCGTGGATGTTGCTCGCGCAGCTTTTGCCACAGCTTTAAATTCGTCCCGTTTCTGAGGGAGGCATTGACTTATAACTGATAGTTCAGTAGGTTTTTCGGGTTGCCCCCCCCTGAGACAATTACCTTTTCCTGCCCTTCGTGCAGTATTCGACTGACAGTTCCTTCGCAACTGGCAGGAGTCAATGGTCCTTGCCCAAGTTGTCAGGTTTTAATCCAGGCTCCATATGCACGTCCTTCGACGCAACAACCCGCTAGATACAATTCCCCGATTCAGGATTTCAGAGAGTCGGCAAGGCCGGAGAACCGTGCTGAATATCACCAGCGTCAAAACCCAGCCCCTCGACCGGATTCTAGATTTGTTCCGCCCTCTACGGGCCGCGAGCAAAGGTCTTCCGGGCATCCTGTCCGGCGGCGAATAGAGCCAAGTGGAGATGCTCCCAAGCCGCGTGTTGGTAGTCCCGGGCCTCCCCCTCGGCGGCGGCGCGGAAATAGTTTGCTCCGCTTCGCGGTGCCAGCTTGTTTTCTCCTTCTTGTTGCCGGAGTTGCGTTTGGAGTGAAGACATTCCTTGAAATGGATCGTGACGGAGGCAAGTCGACGGCGGTAAAAGAAGTTCTACAGGAAGAGGACTCGGCCGCGCAAATTTTTTTCTGTAAAAGTTGTTTCTGACTTCTGCTGAGAGCTGGTTTTAGTGTGTTTGTATTTTGGTTTGTTAGGAGAGTTTCAGGTAGGCTTT
>Ga0222650_1000179_pt1 | contig 57914 bp, 68 predicted proteins | sample AntAcemetagen367_FD_179820 | JGI IMG/M metagenome (GOLD analysis project Ga0222650, IMG submission 179820) | Saline water microbial communities from Ace Lake, Antarctica - #367 | ecosystem: Environmental > Aquatic > Non-marine Saline and Alkaline > Saline | place: Antarctica: Ace Lake... | reverse complement strand
AGTCAAGGATATTTTGAATTTAGAGGGAAATTTACATGGCTACATTCGGAAAACAAAAAAGGCAGTCAACCTCCTGCGTAGCAGGTAGTTGACTGCCTTTTTGTCTTTGGAACTTCAGTCTAAGGAAGGCAGGAAAACAGGAATGGCCATCCGATTTCCTGCCTTCATGCTTTCCTTAGAGATCCCGGTCTCTTCTGCCTCGTTCCAAAAATGGCCACACTATTTTTAAAACCGCTCTAGCCTCTCTTCCTTCTCTTCCAATAAACGCAGGCAATACCAAAGCATGCGCGGAAGATGAAACGGGCCTTTCCACATATTGCCTTTGAGCTGCACCGAAGGAGTGCCATCGCGATGGAGGTATCCATACCACTCTCCTTGCTCGGAATCGGCGAAATGACGAAAACTCCAATCGTGGACGAGTTGATGGCGTTCGCGCCAAATCTCGCGGCCGGAGATTTTCCAGGCCAGCAAGGTGGCGATGACCGCTTCGTTATGAGGCCACCAGAACTTCATGTCGTGCCAGTATTCCTGGACCGGCAGGCCCTTGACATCGCGGAAATAGAAGATCCCACCCAATTCCTTATCCCAACCCCGCTCCCACATCCAATCGAGGATGGTGAGTCCGAGTTTGGTTTTGCGAGCGTCACCGCGGGTCCGCCCCTCGTGCATAATAAACCAGGCGGCTTCGATGGCATGCCCCGGGTTGATCGTCCGCCCGTCAAAATGGTCAATCAGGCTCCCATCCGGGGACACCGTTTCCATCAACACCTTCTCATCCGGCTTGAGAAAATCGCGCTCGATCTCATCGATCCAGGCATCAATCCATTCGGTGCAGGTGCGCCCCAAGACCGACAAATCGCCCAAGTTGACGCGCATTTCCTGAGCGGTGGCGATCCCGATCATCAGCGGACCGATAGACTTGGCCGGCCGGGTTTCGGAATCCACTTTGGCCGGCATCAACCCAGCGGTGAAATTCTGGGTGATAAACGCAGTGAAATAGCGAACGGCATCCTCGGCAGCCCGACCGTCATGGGCAATTTTCGCAAAAACGGCATTGCCGATGGCAGCAAAGGCTTCACTGTAAACATACCGTCTCATTCGCAGCGGCGCGCCTTCCCGGGTCACCGTGAAATGGAGTTTTCCTCCGGCATCTTCCCCATGATCGCGGAGAAATTGCACACAGGAACGGCTCGCTTCGAGCCATTCCGCCCGCGGTTCGATCGTGCGATGAAGAGTGCCGAACATCCAGCCGGTCCGTCCCTGGCCCCAGATCGATTTATCCGTATCCAGCAAGGTGCCGTCGCGATCGAGGGCGGTAAGGATCCCGCCATGCACGGGATCAAGACCATGACGCATCCAAAAGGGAATGACATCATCCAACAACGTCCGTCGATAAATTGCGGCTAATTCGGCCGGGGTTTTTCTCATAATGAGGGGGGGGTGAAAAATCCTCGTCCGATGGTCGGCGGGCGTCAAGATGACAAATGCGCCCCTCCGTGACTTCCTTCGGGGGACGACCTCCTTGGTGATCACAAGATCGAGCGAGGAAAACCGTTGACCTGCTCGGGCCGTTGGAGTCCCGGCTTTAGCCTGTCCCTACCCAGAGCCGTGCCGCCTCGAGGCAGCACTTCCAAGAAGCTCCTGATCCGACTTTTCCCGAATCCGCCAGATCGTGTTGTGGCCGTCCTCGCTCATCAGGAGCGATCCGTCGGTGGCGACGGCTAGTCCGACCGGGTTACAGATTCCGGTTGCGAAAGATCAATTTTATGCCGTTTGCCGGGAGCGTCGTCCTGCCAACTCCCAGAGCGATCTTGCGCGAAAAGGGGGCCAAAACATTAGCTTCCAACGAGAATGACAGCCGAGAATTAGAGGAGGAAATGCACCGCCCGAAGATATTCCCTGGCAGCACCTTTTAACATCTTTCTCCGTGCAGAACGAGTGATTCCAAGTTAGGATCCCGAACTATGATCCACCGTTTCCTCTCCTTGGCCCTGCTTGTTTTTGGACTCAGCTCCCTCCCTCTCTCCGCCGATTCCGCGGTGGAGAAAGGCACCGAATTTATGAAAGAAAACGCCAAAAAGGAGGGCGTCAAAACGACGTCATCCGGACTCCAATACGAAGTCATCACCGAAGGAAAAGGAAAAACGCCCCAAGCCACGGATACCGTGGAGGTCAATTACCGCGGCACGCTCCTCGATGGAACCGAATTCGACAGTTCCTACAAACGGGGACAATCGATTTCCTTCCCGCTCAACGGGGTCATCCCCGGATGGACGGAAGGACTCCAACTCATGACGGAAGGGTCCAAATACCGTTTCACCATCCCATCCCCACTCGCCTATGGCGCACGCGGAGCCGGTGGATCCATCGGGCCCAATGAGACGCTCATTTTTGAAGTGGAGCTGATCAAGGTGAAGTAGAGCCGATGCTCGAAATCTATACCTACTCGGGTTGCGACACGTGTCGCCAAGCCGTGAAGTATTTGCAGGCGAGAAAAATTCCTTTTCACGAGATTCCCATCCGCGAAACCCCGCCTTCCTTGGCCGAGCTCCGGGCGATGCGAAAAGCCCAGGGCGACCTGCGAAAACTCTTCAACACCGCCGGAGCGGACTACCGCGCCCTCGGCCTCTCCAAAAAATTGCCAACTCTTGAGGAGCCTGATGCTTTGCTCCTCCTGGCAGAGAATGGCAACCTAGTGAAACGTCCCTTTCTCATCGGCGACAACATCCACCTCACCGGTTTCAAAAAAGACGAATGGGACGAAGCGATTTCGGATTGAAAACGGAGACGCCCTCCCCTCATTCCCTTCTGTTCCTGCCTACGATCTCTCTTCCCTTTGCGGCTTTAGCGTGAGGCTTCTTTACTCCGCTTCGCTCCGGTTACCTCCCGGCCAAACATTTTGTTGCCCTCTATCAGGTTGCGCTACCGCGCAGGGTTTTCTTGATTTTTTTCCCTCACCGCCGAATGCCTGGCGAGTTCCTCAAGCGCCTCCTCCAATAAGGCCTTCCCCGGCTCCTTCCGGTGCCAGGTGGACGCTCCTGACGGATGCGGGAGCGAACCGTCTCCTCGTCCCACCCCAACGCAGCTTCAAACCACCGGAAAAGGGTCTTGCCCGCGGTCCACGCGAAGGGACGGCCCAGGAGCGGTTCCTTGTCGCCCGGGGCCTGCCCAACCAAAAGAATCCGGCTCATGACCGGACGACCCAAGACGACCGGTTTATGCATGGCGGGACATTTCTCGCAAGCGGAGAGCGCACGAAGATGGGCGGTCAGCGAACGACTCATGACCACCCGAACAACAATCCCAGGATCCGCCAAGCCAGATATCCCGCCACCAAAGCTGCTCCAACCGTCACCACCAGCACGATCCCCAGCATGCCGAAGAGAAACACCCAATCGCCGGTGGTGGAGACCCGCCGGGATCTCACGCCAAGGTGTTTTTTTAAGAGGTCATGGTTCCTGCGGTTCGATTTGAACCAGACAGAAAAAACGTCTCCAAGGCCCGGGATCGCCCCGACAATGGCATTGAGCAGGAGATGCGCCGCCATCCGAGCAATCACAATGCGGGGAACGCCCGCTTGGAGGGCCCTAATTAAGATGACTGACCCTAGGGCGGCCGTGGAGGTGTCCCCGACCCCGGGCACCAGTCCGATGAGAGGATCCAGACCAATGCGAAATTTCGTCCCGGGAATCAAAAACAAATCATCCAAAACCCAGGCCAATAAACCGGTCAAATTCCTATCGCCCCCCATGGTTTGGGACTCTGGGGGGACGACCTCCACTTCAATTTCTTCAACCTTCTGGTTAGACGCCATCACTCCGCATTCATGGCACGTCGGGACGCGACAGACAATCCTTCCCGCTAAAGCCCCCCGGGCACGCCGGGAGTTTTTGGCAGTTTTTCAAAGGTGGCAGGCAAAAACTTGGGCAAATATGACAAATTGAACTCCGACTTACCTTGACCGATTCTTTGAAGCGGCCGCTTCAAAAAATCGGTCAAGTGTCCACGAATGGAGGGGCCGTTGGTGGCCGCCCAGCGCTGCAACGGATGCGAAGCAACGGCCAGACTTTCAAATACTTTGTCGCCATTTTTCAGATCTCGCGATCACAGAGGATCTGGTGGCCGCGACTCAGGATGCGGGGTTTTCCGCTTTGCTCCTGGGCCGGTTCACGCTAAAAAAATGCGACTATGAAGGCTGTTCTTATTTGTCTCCCTCTCGGAATCCTCCTGGCGGCGTGTTCGACTCCCTCCAATTCGGCCACAAGAAGTTCCCCCACGCGGCAGGCCCCTCCCGACCGCTACGCCACCCAATACCTCGGGGCCAATAATCAGGTCGTGACCAAATACAGCCAAGCGGCCAAAATCCAAAAAGAAGGATTTTGGCATGGAGGGGGTTCCGGTGCCCCCTCGATTGTGATTGATCTTGGGGACCAGGAAGCCCGCTTTTATCGGGGCGGAGAATTGATCGGGATGTCCCCCATCTCAAGCGGTCGGGAAGGAAATCGGACCCCCACCGGAAATTTCAGCATCATCCAAAAAGATCGCGACCATTTTTCCAATCTCTTCGGCAACTACGTGGACTCGTCGGGCAACGTCGTCGTCCGCAACGTGGACGTCATGAGAGACCGCCGCCCCGCCGGAGCCACTTTCCAAGGGGCTCCCATGCCGTATTTCATGCGCATCACTGGCGGCGTCGGCATGCACACCGGCTACCTCCCCGGAGTCCCCGATTCTCACGGATGCATTCGCATGCCCAGCGAATTGGCTGAAGCTTTCTACAGCAATTCCACTACCGGCACCCCGGTTCGGGTGATTCCCTGAGAAGCGATTCAAGATTGAAAGCCATGCTGTCTTCCTGACCCAACTTTCAATCCCAAATCCGCAATCCACAATTAGTAAGCTCCCCGCACGTGGGGAAGGACTCTGCTGCGGTGATAATTGGCCAGACGTTCATGCAAGGGATCAGGGAGGCGCGACAAAGCTGAGGCTGAGGAATTTTCTTTTGCCTGGTCCGCCGTACGAGCTCCAGGAATGACGACAGAAATCTCCGGGTAATCGAGAATCCACCGCTGGGCCATCTGAGCCATGCTCATGGCGGTGGGAACAAAGACCTTCATCTCTTCGGCGAACTCGACTCCTTGTTCAAAAGGCAGCCCGGCGAAAGTCTCCCCCACATTGAAGGCCTGGCCATCCCGATTGTAGGTCCTATGGTCATTGGCCCCAAAAGTCGTTTCCCGGGTAAATTTCCCTGAAAGCAATCCGCTGGCCAGCGGAAGACGGACAATCACCCCGACGCCGGCCTCACGCACGGCCGGAAAGAGTTCCTCAATCGGACGCTGGCGGAAGATGTTAAAAATAATCTGCAGCGAAGCCAATCCCTCTTGGGCCAGACACAAATGCGCCTCGGCAATCGTCTCGACGCTAGCACCAAAGTGCCGTATTTTGCCTTCTTTCTGTAAAGTCCGCAGCCATTCGAAAACATCGCCCTGCCGCAAAACTTCCTCTGGAACGCAATGCAATTGGGTCAAGTCGAGAGCTTCCACATCCAAGCGCCGCAGCGAAGCTTCCGTCGCGGCCCGGATCCCGGCCTCGGTGTATTTGTCAGGATACAAATCCCCACCGCGCCCCAGCTTGGTGGCAACAAAGGGAGCCTCCAACCCACCGCGGGTTTTGAGAAATTTTCCGATCAATTCTTCGCTCCGGCCGTTCCCATACACATCGGCGGAGTCAAAGAAGGTGACTCCGGCGTCCGCAGCTGCATTGAGAATCTCCGAGGCCAGCTCTTCGGAAACCTCCCCCCAGTCCGCACCACCCAGTTGCCAGCAACCCAGTCCGACTTCAGAGATTTCCACACCCGTTTTACCAAAAGATCGTTTTTTCATGAATGAAGGGCGGATCATCCACAATTCGGGAGTTCGATCAAGCTCAGCGCCCGACCAAGGCCTCGGTAGCGAGTTCCTGAGCCACGGCGATACGCAGGCAAAGGAGGAGTTGCTCGCGGGCCACTTGGGAGAGGCTCTCAAATCCATAGAGGGCTTCGCGGCTGCGGCCAAGACCGGCAATTTGGAGGTTCTCGTCGAGGAAAACACGCCGGGCGGAATTTCCGGAAAGCCGCGCGAAGGCGGAGCTGAGCCGGTCTTCCAAGGGCGAAAGAACCGCGCGGGTGGCGGCTTGTTTTCGAAACTCAATGAGTTCGTGGGCGATGCGGGTGGCTCAGCCGCGAGAGCGAGCGGCGGCCAGGCTCCGCGCTTCCGAGTTTTTCGGACCGATAGGAAGCGCCGCGGCTAGCGAGTCGGCGCGGCGTTCATGGGAGGGACGATCGTCTTGGCGTTGGTCGATGGCGGCGCGCACGGCCAAGAAGTCCTTTTCGGCGGTGGTGACACTTTCTTCTGCGCCTGCGAGAGATTTCCGGGCTGCCGCCAATTCGGCTTGGCGGGTTTTCAGAACCTCCCCATCTTTGAGGATTTGTTCGAGCTTCGTCTGGGCGGTCGCCCAAGCATTCTGCCGGGTTTCGAGCTCACCGCGCAGTCGTTCGGCGGCGGTGGATTGTTCGGCGAGGGCGCGGGCCTTTTGGTCATGCTCGCTTTGGGCGAAAGCGGACCGATGATTGGCAAACGCCTTTGAAAAAGAAAGCCCTATCCCTCCCACGACCTCCTTTGCGTGAAGCTTTCTCGATCGCAGATTTCACGGTACGCTCCGTCCGTTGTGGAAACCCTCTCAAAAATCGAATGGCAGGCTCGCCGCGCGGCTCATGAAGTTCGCGTCGATCGCTGGATCACGCCGCGACTGGATCGACGTTCCCGCGGCGAAAGTCATCCGGTGGAAGATTTCCTCTTCGAATACTACACCTACCGACCCGCGCTTTGGCGGCGTTGGCATCCCGGACTCGGCACTATCTTGGAAGACGGGGCGGAATTTCTTCCTCACAAATATTACCGTGCGGTGGCCGCTGGCGTGACCGTGGATCCGACGGAACTCTCACCACAACGCCGGGAGAGCGTGCCATGGCTGAGGAACCTTCTTTCCACGACCGCAAACCGTGCCCCCGCTTGGGGCTGTTTCGGGCTCCACGAATGGGCGATGGTTTCCGGGGCCGACACGGTGCGTCACGAGACCTGGCCGCTGCGACTCCCGCCCTCCGAGATCACTGCCCTGGTGGAATCGATCGGACCACGCTGCACCCATTATGATGCCTTGCGGTTTTTCACTCCCGCCACCCGTCCGCTCAATAAATTCCATCCCACCCGCGAGACCGTCGCAGATTTCGAACAACCCGGTTGTCTCCATACAAATATGGACCTCTACAAATGGGCGATTAAGAGCCTCCCCTTTGCGTCCTCGGAATTGGTCGCCGATTGTTTTGCCCTGGCCCGGGAAATCCGCATGCTCGACATGCAGGCCAGTCCCTACGATTTTTCCGCCATGAAGTTGGAACCCGTTTGCATCGAGACCCCGGCTGGGCGCGCCACCTACGAAGCCGGCCAGCGCGTCTTCGCCCAGCGAGCGGCGCCCCTGCGGCAGCGACTGGTCGAGCTCTGCGATCAAATTCTCGCGGCCACCCCGCTCTCGGCCGAAGAGGGAGTTCTGCGATGAAAATTTCTCCCACCCTACGCACCTGGGCAGAAGTGGACCACGCGGCCATCATTCACAATCTCGAGGTCGTCCGGAAGTTGGTCGGTTCCCACCCGGGGATTTTTGCCATCATTAAGGCCAATGCCTACGGCCACGGCGCCCGGGCTGTGGCCAACGCGCTCGCGGATCGGGTGGAAGGATTTGGAGTCGCCAATCTGGACGAGGCCCGAGAGTTGGGTCCAACCTCTCGCGACATCTTGCTTCTGAGTCCGGTCCTGCCCGGAGAACGTCGGGAAGTGGTGGCAGAAAATCTCATCGCCACTGTCTCCAGCGTGGCGGAGGCGGCTGGGTTTTCCGGCGGACGGGTCAGCTTGAAAGTGGACACCGGGATGGGCCGGATTGGCTGTTGGCAAGGCGATGCCCTTGCTGAAGTCAAAGCGCTTCTCCGTCTCGGGACTGTTCGCCTCCACAGCGTCGCCACCCACCTTCCGGTTCCGGACGAAGATTGCGACTACACCCGGGCGCAATTACAGGGTTTCGCTGATCTGCGAGCCGCCATGCAATCAGCAATCCCCGCGGAAACCAAATTCCACTCCTTGAATAGTGCCGGCATTCTCGGTTTTTCCGAGTCCGCCCACGATTTGGTTCGCCCCGGGCTCATGCTCTACGGCGCCTCCCCCATGGTCGAACACCAATCCCTCTTACGCCCAGCCCTTACCTGGAAGGCCCGCGTCCTTCTCCTGCGGGAGCTCCCCGCCGGCCGCACCGTCAGCTACGGCCGCACCTTCACCACCACCCGTCCGACCCGGACCGCCATCCTCCCGGTGGGATATGCCGATGGGTTCCCCCGACAAGTCTCGGGCCGGGGTGCCGAGGTTCTCCTCGGTGGAAAACGTTGTCCCCTCCTCGGTCGGGTGACCATGGATCAAATCGTTATTGATGTCAGCGCCGTCCCGGGAATTCAGCTCGGTGACGAAGCCGTATTAATCGGCCGACAGAGCGAAGAAGAGATCTTGGCCGGGGAGTTGGCTTCGTGGGCAGGAACCATTGCCTGGCACATTTTTACCGGGCTGGGAAACCGGGTGAAAATATTAAATATCTGAGCGCGTCAGGCGTTCCAAATTTCACCTTAGAAACCTATCCCCGGGCCCCTTCCCCGGGCTCCGGCCCGCCCCGTCCGCATCACTACCTTGAACGGCCCTTCATTGACAGGGGACCTCAATTGACCGCGGCCGAAGGACGAATCTCCCAAAAGCTGGCGCGCGTCCTCAAATCGTTCAACCACCTATCCAGGGTCTGATTCGCCCGGTTCCTTCCGCTCTCCCCAATGCCGGGCCAGCCAGGCGCAGACGGCCAACTGGAACGAATGATAGACAATGATCGGCAACAAAATCACGCCGATGGCCGGGTTGCCGGCAAAGAGGACCTGCGCCATGGGCACTCCGGTCGCGAGTGATTTCTTCGACCCGCAAAACACCCCCACAATGACATCCTCGATGGGAAACTTCAGTGCCCGGCAGATGGTGAGAGTCACCATCATGACAAAAAAGAACAACCCGGCACTGACCGCCAAGGTTACCCCCAGCGTGCTCCATCCCTGGTGGCGCCAAACCCCGGATGACACCGAGTCACAAAAGGAAGTGTACACGATAAGAAGAATCACCCCACGGTCCACAGTTTGGAGCTGTTTCTTGTGGCGGAGCACGAAGGCCCCCAGCCATCGACGGGAGGCGTTACCCACGAGGAAGGGGACGATCAACCACACCATGAGATCCAAAATCACCTGGCCCAGAGGCAAGGTCTGACCTCCGGCCTTCACCACCAGAGCAACCCACAACGGAGTGAGAAACACCCCAAGGAGGCTGGAAAGCGAAGCATTAAAAACCGCAGCCGGCACGTTCCCGCGAGCTAAGGCCGTCAGCGCCACCGACGAGGAGACGGTCGAGGGCAACGCACAGAGGAAAAAGAACCCCAGCCGCAAATCTGCCGGAATTGCCGATCCACCCAAAGCGAGTCCCAGCAAGCCAAGCAACGGAAAGAGCAAAAACGTGCTGCCTTGGACCACGAGATGGAGCGGCCACCGCATGGTGCCCGCTTTCAGTGCCGCCAAAGAAAGATTGGCTCCATGGAGGAAAAAGACCAAAGCCACGCCGGCCTTGGTGAGGGCTTTTCCATGCATCCAGCCACCCTCGGAGCCCGGGCCGGGGAAGATCCACGCCAGCCCGATGGTCAGAGCCAGGGCCAATACAAAACCGTCGAAAACTTTTCTCATGCCCTGCGCGAAATACAAAAGCCGGACATGGGAAGCGAATGCCAGTCAGCTCAACTCAACAACTGATACCAAGTGCTCCGCCGGTGGGCCTCGTAGCCAGCATGGCCAATGAGTCGCTCGATATCCTTGGAGTTCAGACAAAAGGTCGTTCCCGCGCTGGAGACCACGTTTTCTTCCATCATGACGCTGCCAAAATCATTGGCCCCGTACTTGAGTGCAATCTGGCCAATCTTCGGCCCCTGGGTGACCCAGGAACTCTGGAGATTGGGAAAATTATCCAAATAAATCCGCGAGAGAGCCTGCATGCGCAAATACTCGGCCGAGGTCACCGGTTCGGCTTTCAGCCGGGTGTTGTCCGCCTGGAAGGTCCAGCAAATAAAGGCGGTGAACCCTCCGGTTTCGTCCTGGGTTTCGCGCAAGCGCTGAAGATGCGCAATCCGATCATCAAGATCCTCCACATGGCCGAACATCATGGTCGCGCTGGAATTGAGTCCCAGCCCATGGGCGATCCGCATCACCTCCAACCATTGGTCGCTGTTGCATTTCAACGGGGCAATTCGATTCCGAACCGCATCGACCAAAATTTCCCCGCCACCGCCAGGAATGGAACCCAATCCTGCCTCAATGAATTTTTCCACCACTTCCTGCAAGGGCATCTCAAAGACGGTAGAAAAATGATTAAACTCCGGAGGGCTGAATCCGTGGATGTTGATCTGCGGATACTTCTCCCGAATATGCGAAAGCAGGTTGAGATAAAAATCAATCCCCAGCTTCGGATGGTGTCCACCCTGGAGCAGGACCTGAACCCCGCCCTCGGCGGCCAGTTCGTCGAGCTTCTGATCGATCTGCTCCGTGGTGAGCACATAATGGTCATCATCCTTTTCCGTCCGATAAAAGGCGCAGAACTTGCAATAGACATTGCAGACATTGGTGTAGTTGATATTGCGATCTACGATATAGGTCACAATCTCGTTACCGCGTCCCTCGTAGGCCTCGGCCTTGGCCGCCCGGCGACGATGATCGGCCAGCGCCCCCAATTCTTGCAACGGAAGGTGGTACAGAGCCCGAGCGTCCTCCGGAGTAATCCGCCCCCCGTCGAGAACCTTGTCCGTCAGACTCGTTGCTTCCATTTCCGCCAACATATTAAAGACTCATACACGCTTGGAAGGGGACGGTCAATCCGCCGCCCATTCGGACGAATCTCATAAGATTCGCTGGAGTTTCGACCAAAATTCAGACAAGACTCCCTTCTATGAAGATAATCTATTCCCTTTTTGCAGTCGTGACGCTCGTTGCCATGGTCGGATGCGATTCTGGCACGCCCCAGACAAAAGCGAAAGCGCCTGGGGGCGTCGCCTTGATTGATCTGGATATTGTCGCAAAACGGCTCGGACGCGACACCGAAATCGACGCCGAACTGAAAACCGCCGGCGACGATCTTGGCGCCAAACTCGCCACAGCCCAAAAAGACCTCCAAGAAGAGTTCCTGCAATTGAAGCAATCCCTGGGTGAAAAGCCCACCCCGAAGCAAAATCAACAACTCGCCGATCGTGGTCGCGAGTTGAATGAGAAGTTTCAACAAGCAGAGCAGTCGGCCCGGCAGGAAATTGCCAGCCAGCGCACCGATCTGATTGTTCGTTTCCGGGAGGAAATCCGCCCCATCGCCCTTCGCATCGCCGCCGAACGCGGTCTGACGACAGTCCTGGTCAAAAGCGACATCGTCGTCCTGGCCAATGATCCCTCCGTGGACATCACTGACACCGTTGCCGCCGAACTCGTCGGCCAAACCAAGCCCGCCCCATCGCCCGACCCCGCGTCAGAGTCCCCGGCGGGTGACTCAAACTGATCCCCTCGGCGGGGCGGGGCGCGTCACCACCAGCCTCGCCATTCCCTGAGCTTTTCCAGAGCCCGGGCGCGATGGCTGAGTTGGTTTTTAACGGTAGCGGGGAGTTGCGCGAAGGTTGCGCAGTGGCCGTCCGGCACAAATAAGGGATCGTAGCCAAATCCGCCGTCACCCTTGGCGGCATTGATGATGACGCCTTCAACTGATCCGGAAAAAGCGGCTAGTTTTCGGCCCGCTCTGGCCAAGACGATGACGCAGTGAAACCGCGCTAGACGGTCCCGGCCCCGAACTCCGTCCAAATTGCTCAACAGGAGGGCATTATTGCTCGTATCCGTCGCGCCGTCTCCGGCATACCGGGCGGAAAAGATTCCTGGAGCCCCGTGGAGAGCATCGACCGCCAAGCCGGAATCATCCGCGATGACCCAGTCCTCGAAATATTGGGAGGCCGCCACGGCCTTGAGGGTGGCGTTCTCCTCGAAAGTGGAGCCGGTTTCTTCAACTTCCTCCATTTTCGGTAGGATCGAGAGATCCGAGATGGTGAAGGTCGGTCCCATGATGGCGCGGATTTCGTCCACTTTATGGGCATTTCGGGTTGAAACCAACAAACGGTGGTTTTCAGATGCATGTGTCTCTGCCATGGTCCATCCCTTTTCATCATGGCCGCCCAACGCAAGCAATTTCCCTTTTCTGAATTCGAACCCCATTGGCAGCACCGTTGGCTTAAGGAAGGCGCCTTCACGGCCAAAAGCCCCCACGATCCCGGCTTCGACCCCGCTCAGCCGAAGTATTATGTTTTGGACATGTTCCCTTACCCGAGCGGGGACGGACTCCACGTGGGCCATGTCGAGGGTTATACCGCCACCGACATCATTTCCCGCTTCAAACGAATGCGTGGATTCAATGTTTTGCATCCCATGGGATGGGACGCTTTTGGGCTCCCGGCCGAGCAATTTGCCATCAAGACCGGACAGCATCCCCGTGTCACCACCGAGCGCAACGTGGCCCGCTTCCGGTCTCAACTTCAGGCCCTCGGATTCAGCTACGATTGGTCCCGGGAAATCAGCACGACCGATCCAGGGTATTTCCGCTGGACGCAATGGATTTTCCTCCAGCTCTACAACTCCTGGCTCAACCCTCTCACCAACAAGGCCGAGCCCATCAGCACGTTCAAGGGAACCAATCCGGACGGAGTTCGCCTCGCTTATGTGGCGGAAATGCCGGTGAATTGGTGTCCCGAGCTGGGCACCGTTCTGGCCAATGAAGAGGTCATCGACGGCAAAAGCGAAGTCGGCGGACATCCGGTGGAACGACGCCCGCTCCGGCAGTGGATGCTCCGGATCACCGCCTTTGCCGACCGTCTCATCTCCGAATTGGACGACCTCGATTGGCCGGAGGGCATCAAGCTTCTGCAGAAAAACTGGATCGGACGCTCGGAAGGGGCGCGAGTCACCTTTACGATTTTTAATACCCGTCACGCGGTGGAAGTTTTCACCACCCGGCCGGACACGCTCTTTGGTGCCACCTACATGGTGCTCTCGCCCGAACATCCCGTCATCGCAAAGATCACCACCGCTCCCAACCGCGCGGCCATCGAGGCGTACCAAAAGGAAGTCTCCTCAAAGTCAGACCGCGACCGTGCGGACCCGAACCGACCGAAGACGGGCGTCTTCACCGGGGCCTTCGCCATGAATCCGGTCAACAGCGAGCTTCTCCCGGTCTGGATCGCCGACTATGTATTGCTGGGCTATGGCACCGGAGCCATCATGGCGGTGCCGGCTCACGACGAGCGGGATGCGGCCTTTGCGGAAAAGTTCAAACTCAAGGTCCTCCCCGTCATTCAGTCTCTCTCCGACACCCCGGACGCCGCCGCCTGTCACACCGGTGAGGGCACCTTGATCAATTCCGGTTTCCTCGATGGACTTTCCTCCGAAGAGGCCCGGCAAACGATCACCTCCTGGTTGGTCGGGAAGCATCTTGGCCGTCCGGCCGTGAACTACAAACTGCGCGACTGGCTCTTTTCCCGTCAGCGCTATTGGGGGGAGCCCTTCCCGATTTTGTGGGAAGACGGACGCCACCGTGCCTTGGACGAAAGCGAATTGCCCGTCATTCAGCCGGAGATGGACGACTTCAAACCCACCGGCACCTCCGAGCCGCCCCTCTCCAAGGCGACCGACTGGCTCCGCTATTCCGAGAAAGCCACCCGCGAAACCAACACCATGCCGCAATGGGCGGGATCGTGTTGGTATTACCTTCGATTCTGCGATACCAAAAACGACTCCCGCTTTGTCGGCGAAGAAGCGGAAAAATATTGGATGACGGGTGAGAACTCCGAAACCAAATCCCCCAATCCCGGCGGGGTGGACCTCTATGTCGGCGGGACCGAACACGCCGTCCTCCACCTGCTCTACGCGCGATTCTGGCACAAGGTGCTCTTCGATCTCGGAAAGGTCAGCACGCCCGAACCCTTCCAGCGCTTGGTCAATCAGGGGATGATCCTCGGTCCCGACAACCAGAAAATGTCCAAGAGCCGGGGCAATGTCGTTACCCCCGACACCGTCATTGCCGAATATGGCGCCGACTCCCTCCGCCTCTACGAGATGTTCATGGGTCCGCTGGAGCAAATGAAACCTTGGAGCATGAAAGGCGTGGAAGGGGTTTATCGCTTTCTTGCCCGCGTCTGGCGTCTCGCCATGGAAGAAACCCAGGAAGGCACCTGGAAAATTTCCTCCGAACTGGCCGAGACCGAACTGACTCCGACCCAGCTTCGCGTCGTCCATGCCTCAATTAAGAAAGTCACCGCAGACCTCGAAGACCTCGCCTTCAATACCGCGCTTTCTCAATTGATGGTTTTCACGAACGAATTCGTCAAAGCGACCCCACGTCCGGTGGCGGCGCTGCAAGTTCTTCTTCCGATGCTCTCGCCACTGGCACCGCATATCGCGGAGGAACTTTGGACCCGTCTGGGCGAGAAATTTCCCAAATTCGAAGGTCGCGCATCGACGCAACCCTGGCCGACCTATGACGAAAAATACCTCGTCATCGACGAGATTGAATACGCCGTCCAAGTCAATGGCAAGGTCCGCGACCGTCTCACCGTCAGCGCCACCCTTGCAGACGCCTCCGTGGAAGCTGCGGCCCTCGCCGCACCCAAAATCAAGGAAGCCACCGAGGGAAAATTCGTCGTTAAGGTCATCGTCGTCCGCGGAAAATTGATCAATATCGTTGTGAAATAACGGGGCCGTCCCCGTCAATAAAGACCTGATGCCAGAGTTCGAGAATGACGAGGGACATGACCTGCTTGAGATAAACGAATTCCCGGGTTTCCATTTTTTCCAATAAGGCTTTCACCTAGGCCGGTTCGAAATACCCCCGACGGCGCACTTGGTCTTCATTGAGAGTTTCCGCGATGAGGCTCTTGATCTGGGGATGCTCGAAGAAGAACTCCATGGGGAGAAAAAACGGATTCTTCTTCCGCTGGGTCACTTCCCGGGGGAGGAGACGTCCGGAAATTTGACGCTCAATGATTTTGTCGCGCAAGCCATTGTTTTTCAGGTGAGGAGGAACCCTAAGGGCCCGGTCAATGAGATGATGATCCAAGAAGGGCAACCGTACCTCAAGGGAATGCGCCATGGTGTTTTTGTCCTGCCGAATAATGCACCAATCTTGCAGCCATTCGTCCCACTGAATCTTGAGTAAACGGTCAAGAAAGTGCCTCCCTCGTCCCGCACGGAGGGAATCCAGGCGTCGGCGGCCAGGGACTTGAACGCCGCCGTGTAGGCGGCGGCCCGTTCCTCGCGGGGCCAGAGAGTTTTCAGGGCAATGTAATTCTCGAAGAGATTTCGATCCCGGTAATTCCCCATAAAATCGACCAAACGCGCTTTCCCCTGTTGACCCAATTTGGCCGGAAAAACAAAAAAATTGGTTAGGAGATCAACCGGCATCGCCCGCAGGGCCGGCATAGCAAGATGATCATGGAGGAATCTCGGCATGAGCTGGGTGTAGCGCTCGGTCAGGAGGGTGACTTTATGAAACGAATCCACCCCAGCGCTCAGATATCCGCCCACCGGCACGTCGCTGCGCATGGCGAGCTTGACCGCTTGCCGGAGGAGGGCTTCCGTTTCTTCCAGGAAATTAGTTCCGGGCGCCGACGACTCTTCCGACAAAGTCACATCCCCATACCGTTCGATGGTGATCTCACCCTGCGCCGACAGGCGCATGGAGTGGGCGGCGGGGAGAGTGAAAATCCCTTCAAACATCGTCCGGGGCTCGGGCACATAGCGAAGAGCCAAATAGGCATCGATGGCCGACAGATGACAAGCCCCGGGGGACGTGGGGACACTGGAGGAGCGCCTTCACTTCCGAAGCGAAAACAAACCGTCCCTGGCTCTGATGATAATAGAACGGCTTTTGCCCACATCGGTCCCGGGCAAAAAATGTTTCCCCGGTACGGGCGTCATGAACGGCCAAGGCGAACATGCCATTAAAGTGGGGAAGACAATCCCTCCCCCACTCTTCATAGGCATGGACGATGACCTCGGTATCCGACCGCGTCTGGAAGCGATGCCCCTTGGCGGTCAATTCCTCCCGCAGCTCGACATAGTTGTAAATCTCGCCGTTGCAACAGACCGCCAGCGACCGATCTTCATTGAAAATTGGCTGCGCCCCTCCCTCCAAATCGATGATGGAGAGACGCCGCATTCCCATAAAAAAGCGGTGCGGTTCGTCTTCGTAGAACCCCACTCCATCCGGGCCGCGATGAATCAAGGCCGCCCCCATCCGCGTCAGCAGCCCGGAATCCTCAAACCCGCAAAATCCGTAGATACCTCACATGAAGTCTCTTCAATCTGGGGTCATGGCTCAGAGGAAACAGGACGGCCAGGATCGGCAGGAATGGAGGAAAAATCAAATCCCGCTGCCGTGCCGGGCCGATAACGAAAGACATGCCGCGACATGAGAGACTCCAAGCCACGAAACAACCCCAGGTCTTCAAAAAGACCCGACTCTTTGAGGAAACGGTATTTATTGAAATGCTCGCCCTCCACGGTGACCAAGTATCCTAAATTAATGAAGAGCGGCTTCTTTTCGGCGTCGGATTGCCGGATCAATGCCTCAAATTCCTCCATCGAGCGAAAGAAGATCATATTGGGGTCATAGGGAAATGGCTCCCCAAAGAAAGTCGCCGTGATCACGCCCTTCTGAACCGGATCGAGCGGATCGAGCGTCGCGCGAGTGAGTTCGACCGATTCCCGGTTGGCCTGCAAGGATTGGGTCCGAAGCAATGTCCTCTGGGGAGCGGTCCAGGCGGCATAACCTCCCAAAAGAAAAACAACGAAGGTCATTGCGGCTATTCGGCCAGTTCGGGTACGAGCCGCCGCCAAGAGTTCGTCCATTCCCAGAGCGGTCAATGCGATCACGCCCGGCAAAATGAAGATGATATACCATTCATAGATATGCCCCCCGGATGCCCGGGTCAGGATATAACAGAAGATGCCCGGCAAAATCAGCGGAAGAATCATCACTCTTTCGATGAAACCCCGCGTCGCCAGACGCCGTCCACCTAGAATAAAAAATGCCAAAGCCAGAAAGCTGATCAGGACCATCAGGCCGGGATGATTTGCCGCCCACGGAAAGAGTTCCTCGTAGGGTGAGTCATAGCGCATGGTGTAACTCCACGGGCTCCCGGACAGCAAATGGGCGAGAAAATTCTGAGTCCATCCAAAGTCCAACTGACCTAGCGCATTCACCCCCTTCACGTAATTGAAAAGCTGGGGAATAATCGGCAACATCAACTGCAAAAACACCATTCCCGCCAGCACATTGGCCACAAACCAACGCTTCCCAAGCCCCCATCCACGGCCTGCGGTTGTATTTTGCCGCCAAATAATGAAAAGCGCACAGAGATTCAGGACCACCAACACGTAGGCATTCGTAAGGTAAAAGAACATGAGAACAAATTCCGTGGCAGCAAATGCCATCCACCAGCGCCATCGATCTCGGGTGACGGCTTGAATAAAAAAATACAAAAGCAAAGGAACCAAACAGAGAACGAACGCATAGGACCGGGCTTCCGTGGCGTAGCGAAAGTACCAGGGATGAAATGTTGCCAGGAAGGCCGCGATAACCCCAGCCGAGGGAAATCCAAGACGAAGGAGGAGAAGGGCAATCGTTCCGATCCCGGCGATTCCGGCCAGATAGGTCGGGAGCCGAATCGCGGTTTCATTAAACTGCAATCCTTTCGGCCTCGCAAATGTTCTCCAGGTGTCGTTAAACACCCGGCAAATCACGCTGTGCAAAACGTGATTAGGTTTTTTAAAATAAAACAAGGTTTCCTGCCAGGAGACCGGATCGAACTTCAAAGTTCCATTCGGTTGTTCCTTGTAGTCGCCCACGATAGCGCGCCGGACCGGGTAGGCCTCATCATGCCAAAGGCTTTGTCCCAAGCGGGACGAGCCCATCCAAGCGGTGATCACCATCGCCATCAAAACGAGAGGCCAAAACCACCGCGGCGTTCGCAGGGGGCCCCCAGCATCGCAAGCGGAGAGCGGTACCGGACGCATCCACCATCCGGTCGTCGCCGCCAGCCCTCCCACCAAGAGAAGATTGACCGCCGCGGCCACCCAAAAGTAAATGGCCACATAGTCGCGGATCCGCAAATTCTCGCCCAGTTTCACCGTGACCGACCAGGGGTTTTTGCCGAACAACAAAATCACCAGTAAGACGATCCCAACCACGGCAAGCACGCCTCGCACCCGACCGGACGGAGACAGCGCGCGAATTTTTTTCATAAATTTCCCTAGCATCATCTCACTTAATCAGCGACCGGCGTCTTCGTAACCCGAAAAATCAAATTGGGCCGCACTTCCTGGCTTGTACGTGGTAATGATCCGGTCTAGGCCGCTATCAAATCCTGAAAACGTCCGCTGATCGGCGAACAAAGCCTCGTTTTGCATCAAAGCCCACATTTGCGGGTTGTATTCGTGCGCCGCCCAAGGCATGCCAATATTGAGGACGAGCCGACGATTTTCCGCATCCGCTCGGCGCATCATTCCCCGCAATTCCCGGACCGAATCCAGCCTGACCATCAGCGGGTCGTAGAGATAAGGGGGGATACAAAAACTTGCGGTCAGGATCTCCAGGCTCTCCGCCGGGTTGAGCGACCCCCGACTGGCAAGGACGGACTCCTTGATCTGCTGAAGCGGATGAGCCATTAACCAGGCCCGGGTCGGCTGGGTGAGGACGGCATAGCCGATTAAAATCGCCGTCACCCACATCCCGGCAGTCACCCTTCCGCCCGGTCGTCGTCGGAGCCAGACCGCAGCCACCCAGACCCCCAAAGCCGCAAAGGCAATGAATCCGGGAAGGGCATAAATGACATAGGAAGAATAAATCATCTGCTTTTTCCAGATTGAAAGTCCCACCGTGAGAACGGGAGGCATCAGCACACTCGCGACCACGATCAGACCGGTCGAACCGCAGCGAAGAAACCTGATGACTCCGACCAAAGTCAGCGCACCTGCCAGGCCGATGACCAAAGCCAACCCGGCCGGATGGCCGCCCCACTGCGTCATCAGCGCCGGATGAACCTCGCCCTCACCCACCCAGGGCGTCCCCGCCAAGGTCAAGGACAAGGTCAATTGGAACCACGGCCAACCCACCACAAAGCCCTGTTCGCTTAAGAAGGCAAAATATGTGCGCACTTGAGGAACGAGTGGCAACATGAATTGAAGGGTGGCCATGCCCGCGAGCGTATTGGCCACCACCCAACGCCCGAATTGAATTCGAAACGGACCGGCTCCAGCCCGGGAAAATGCCAACAGAGCCAATCCCAAAACATTGAGAAAGCAGAGGGCAAACAACACCCCGGGATAAGTGTAGAGGATCGCCCATTGCATTCCCGCATAGGCCAACCACCACCGCCAGGTTCCCTCGCAATGGGCTCTTCGCCAAAAAACCAGCGCCAGCGGCACAAGAGCTAGCACCATGCTATAACCCCGCATTTCGGAGGCATGGAGGAGCACCCAAGGGTGCAGGGCCATAAAAAACGCGGCCACCACTCCGGCTCCCGCAAATCCGGCATCCTTAAGAAACCAGGCGAGGGTCGCCACTCCAAGCACTCCAAAGAGCCAGGCCGGCACCCGAAGGGGCCATTCCGTAAAAGGCAGACTCTCTGGCGGAGAAACCGCCTGCCACATCGTCAGAGCGCTCCGGGCAAGAAGACTATGGAGAACGTGATTATTGGGTTCGCGATAATCAAAAAACGTTTCCTCCCAACCCAGCTTTTTGAACCGATAGGTTCCCGGATCATTGCCCGTCTTGAACCGCCCCCAGATCGAATGCCTTACATTGTATTCTTCATCGTCCCAAAAGCTATCATTGAGACGGGGCAAGGCGCCGAGCGCCGCCACCGTCATTGCGAGGAGAACCAAGGCCCAAAACCAGCGCGGAGTCGCCATCCGCAGCGGCTCTGCCCGCTCGGCCACCGGCCGCATCCAGATTCCCGCCGTTGCCAGCAAGAGCGCCGTCAGACCCAAATTAATGGCGGCCGCGATCCAAAGATAGATCACGACAAAATCAACAACCCTAAGATGATCCCCCACGGGCACAGAGAGACCCCATGGTTTTTTGGCCAAAAGCAAAAATGCCAACAAGCCCGTCGCCAGAATCCCCAGCGCGATCCGCGCCCAGGTGACGGATGGGACGGCCAACCCCCGGGCCCGAATCAGCCCCCATCGGAATTTCCATCTGCCGCCCATTGCTTCGTGAATCGCGAACGTTGCCCGTCGGCTCAGTCGACTTGCTCGAGGCGGAAATTGTCAAAATCGATCACTCCGATCGCCGCCCGATTGGATTGCACATAAATTTGGGCTGAAACCGCATTTTTCGGAGCAATGCCAGAAACCGAAAACTCCTGCCATTCCGTGTTATCATCTTCGGGCGGGCCGACCCATAAACGACTGCCATCTGCCGCTTGAATCAATTCTCCCTCGTCGTCGAGAAACCAAAGGATGCCATTGACTCCGTGCCCCGAGACCTGCCGGGCGACAAAATTCAGTTGATAGGTTTTCCCGGGAATCACCGGCACGGCTTCCGAGATCACGCGGACGTAATTTACGGCATCGGTATCATTGACCCGCAAACCGCCCCGGCCGGCATGAGCCGCCTCGGCCACCACTTCCGAAGCCCCCTTGTCATCCGTCCAGCCGGATTTCCCTTCCTCAAAGGCCGGATTGGTCAAAGGAAGCGCTGTTTGCGCTTGTCCGTGACCGACCAAAGCTCCGCAACCAACCAATAAAATAAGCACTCTTTTCATGGCAGGGAGCCTACGCAATTTCCGGATTTCTCAAAGAGATTTTCTTTTCGACCTGAACCCAAGATTCTTTATACCTCGCCAGCGTTGTCTCAACCGCGCCGAATAATCAGACTCCGCGGTTCGGTCATTTCTTCGATGGCGTAGGAAAGCCCCTCCCGTCCGAATCCGCTTTCCTTGATCCCGCCATAGGGCATGTTTTCGACCCGGAAAGTCGGCACTTGATTAATCAAGACGCCTCCGACGTCCAATTCCTCGTAAGCCCGGAAGGCTTTGTTTAAATCGGAAGTAAAGATCCCGGCCTGCAAGCCAAACTTGGAGGCATTGACCCTGGCCAACGCTTCGGAAAAATCGTTATACGGCGTCAAAACCGCGAGGGGAGCAAAGGCCTCTTCCTCAGTCACCGCATCGGTCGGCTGGACGTTTTCAAGCACCACCGGCCCGAGCACACTCCGTCCCTCTTTCCGAACCGGTATCAGTTCGCGGGCTCCCCCCGCTTTGGCGTCTTCGACCCATTGGATGACCTTGTCCCGGGCAGCGGGATCAATCATCGGGCCCACCATCGTTTCTCGGTTGGACGGATCCCCCACCGGAATCTTATCCCGAACGTGCTCGACAAAGGCGGCCTGGAAATCCTCGAAGATGGAGGAGTGAATCAAAATTCGCTGCACGCTGATGCAGGACTGCCCGGCGAAGCCAAATGCCCCGGACGCAATCATCGGCACCGCCGCTTTCCAATCCGCATCCGGTTCCACCACCACGGCGGCGTTGCCCCCCAGTTCCAAGGCGACTTTCATCCGCATCGCCTCGGATTTCAATTTCCATCCCACCGCGGCGCTGCCGGTGAAACTGAGCATCTTGATCCGCTCATCCTTCAACAACGGCGGGATATGTTCATGGCCAAAAGGCACCACGTTGATTTGCCCGGGCGTGACCCCAGCTTGATGGAGAACCTCCGCCAGCAGCAGGGCCGTCAAAGGCGTTTTTAAAGCCGGCTTCAGGACCATGGTATTCCCGGTGGCCAAACAAGGCGCCACTTTATGGGCCACCAAATTGAGGGGAAAATTAAACGGCGTAATTCCGAGAATAACCCCGAGAGGAAACCGTCTCACCCAGCCCAGGTGGCCAACGCCCTGCGGGCTCGCATCCATGGACACGCCATGATCGTCATTTTCCAGCGCCTGTTGGCCCGCCATCCGAAATGTTACTGCCGCCCGGTCCACTTCTCCTTCCGCCAGGACCACCGGCTTGCCCGCTTCGGCGACGATCGTCTGCACAAATTCCAACCGCCGCGCCTCGATCCGGCTGGCAATGTCATTGAGCATCTCTGCCCGACGCCAGGCCGGTTCTTTTCGGGTCTGCGCGAAGGCGGCATGGGAGGAAACCACCGCGCGTTCCACCACGTCGGCCCCCGCCAGACAAACCTCATCAATCACTTCTCCATTCCAAGGATTAACGACGGAATGGGTGAATTTGGATTCCTCCCAGCGACCTTGTAGATAAAACGATTTCATGGCTGAACGATACCAACTTGGAGGTTAAAACGATTCGCGCTGGCGAACAAGCCCTCGAATACCAACCTCGCAGGATGGAATTGATTGTCGCCACGATGGCTCCAAGGCTGTTGCCGCCGGTCCGTTTCGTCAGAGGTTTGAGCCGCTCTCGCGGCGAAGCGCGCGTCAACCGCGCCCGCCAAAAAGTGCGGTTCCCACCCGGACGAGGGTGGCTCCCTCCTCGATGGCGACCTCAAAGTCGTCGCTCATTCCCATGGAAAGCACGGGCAACGTGGTGGCCAACTCGACGGCGAGAGTGTCGCGGAGTTCCCGCAGGTGGGCGAAATACGGGCGAACCAATTCCGGATCCGGAGTCGGAGGCGGCACGGTCATCAATCCCTCCACTTGGAGGTGGGGAAGTGCCAAAATGGAGGCGATCTGGGAGTGCAGAGCGGCCGCCTGGAACCCGAATTTCGAGTCTTCGCCGCCCAGATTCACTTCCAGGAGGACGCGGGGACGAAGTCCCAATTCCCCGGCAATCCGATCGATCCCTTGAGCCAATTCCAGGGAATCGACACCATGAATCATCGCCGCCATCGGAAGAATCTTGCGGATCTTGTTTTTCTGGAGGTGACCAATGAAGTGCCATTCGGCAGATGCAGGCACAAGAGGGACTTTGGCGAGAAATTCCTGAACCCGATTCTCGCCAAAAATCCGCTGCCCCGCTTCCATCGCCTCGCAAACCGCCTCGGCCGGATGGGTCTTCGAAACGGCCACGAGGTCAACCTCGGCCGGATCACGACCCGACTTGGCGGCGGCGTTGGCGATGCGTTCGCCCAGGCCGAGGAGACGAGAGGAAATTGTAGTCATGAGGAAATCTCTTATTTACGCAGTTTTGACATTAGTTTATCTTATGGCCTGATTTTCGAATGCAAATTCAATCCTTCAAGGTATTTTCGGACCTTGCCGAGACCGCGAGTTTTTCGCGGGCTGCGGAGATTAACGGTATCACCCAAAGCGCGGTAAGCCAGCAAATACGGGCCTTGGAGCAGCGTTACGAAGTGAAATTCGTCGAGCGCGGCCGGAAGAATTTTTCCCTCACCCCGGAGGGACGGGTCTTCCTCGAAGCCAGTCGGGAGATCCTCAACACGCTGGAGGGATTGGATGCCCGGATTCACAAATTGCAAAATCTGGTCGCAGGCGAATTGCGTTTGGCGACGGTCTTCAGCATCGGGCTGCACGAACTTCCGCCCTGGTTAAAGTTGTACCGAAAGCGTTTCCCCGAGGTGGAGGTCCGGGTCGAATACCGGCGCTCTTCAGAAATCTACGGTCGCGTGTTGGAAGGACGGGCCGACCTCGGGTTGGTCGCTTGTCCCTCTCCCCGCCGCGGCCTGAAGGTGATTCCTTTCTGGACCGATCGCCTGGTGCTCATTTGTCCCCCGCGTCACCGCCTGGCCAAAGCGCCCCGGTTAACGTTGCCGCTCCTGAAGGGCCAGAATTTCATCGCCTTCGCGCCCGACCTTCCCACCCGCCGCGAGATTGACCGGAAGCTGCGCCACGCCGGAGTGAAGGTGAATTTGATTCGGGAATTTGAGAATATTGAAACCGTGAAACGAGCAGTCGAAGCCGAGGATGCGGTTTCCATCGTTCCTGAAACAACAGTGCGTCATGAGATCGAGTGCGGATCTTTGGTTGCGGTCCGCTTTGAAGAAAAGGACATGTTTCGTCTCCTTGGGGCGATCGCGCGACGTTCCGCCCGGGTCTCCCCCGCCCTCCGCGAATTGCTTCTCCTGCTCGAAAATGCCGGAAACCATCAGGCCTAAACCCGGGGACCACACGTGCCCTCGGGTGTTCTTAATTTTGCCGCGAGGCGGCAGGAGGTTCGACCTCAACGGCCGATTCGACACCCGCTTCTGCCGGAGACGGCGCGGGGGCTTCTTTTTTCACCAAGGCGGGCGCAGCGGCCGCCTGGCTATCCATGGCGATGAGTTCAGAGACGGTGACAAATTTGTACCCCTTGGCCAGGAGGGTATCGAAAACCTCAGGCATAGCTTGGACGGTGGAAGCATGGATATCGTGGGCGAGAATGATCGCGCCGGGATGGGCTTTTTGCACGATGGCATTATAGACCTTGGTGGAATTTCGGTATTTCCAATCGAGCGGATCCACGGACCAAAGGATGGACTTCATCCCGTATTCCTCGTCGAAAAGTTTGTTCAAGCGGGCGCTGGTGGCTCCGTAGGGAGGGCGCATGACGACGGGACGGGGAGCACCCGCCTTCACCACCGCGGCGGTGGTGTTGTCCAATTCTTTCCGCAGGCTGGTCGCGCCCAGCTTATTCAATGCCGGATGGCTCCAACTGTGGTTTCCCACCTCATGCCCCTCGTCCACCATCCGCTTGATGATTTGAGGATATTCCGCCGCGTTGGTTCCGACGACAAAGAAAGTGGCTTTGATGCCGCGGGCCTTGAGCATGTCGAGGAGCTTGGGCGTCAATTTCGGGCTCGGTCCGTCGTCGAAGGTCATGGCGATATACGGCCCCGAGACCTTGCAGGAATTGTAGGAATGCTTGACCGACGCCGCCGGGCGGGACGGTTGCACATTGGCATAGGTCGGCGAGGGTTCCGGTGCGACCGGAGTCGAAGCCGGCACGGAGTTGGTCGCTCCGGTGGATGACATGGTAGTGGCAGGACCCAGCGATGGCGCTCGTGACATTTCATCCGGAGGGACGACCACGATGACAGGTTCGCCTTGGGTGTGAGCGGTTTGGCAGGCGGCGAGGCAAAACAGCGCGAAGCCGGAGCCAATGAGGAGACGTTTCATGAATCGATGGGTAGGCGAAAGAAAACCATTGCACGATTTGACCGGGAAGCCCATCGATATTTTTGACTTAAAAATGCCCGGGGACGTACTGACAAAAAATTGCCAGACAGAACCCGTGCGGCGGCAACGAATGGGCAGCAACGGCCAGGCTTGCAACCACTGAGAGGGCCGCGTTTTCCGTTTTGTCCGTGGCTCCGCGAAAAACTTTCTACCCCTTTCCTCCAGGTTTGCTCCCAAATTAAGGTGCCCATCCCCCCTTTCAACGTTTTAGGATTTTTGAAACGCCTGGTGCCCCCAGAGCCATTGGTCGCTCCAACATTCGGTAAATCCGAGGTCTTTCAGGCGACGAAAAGTGGGGGCAAAGTCCCGGGCAATGTGAGAGGGCCGATCCGGATCCACATCCGCGCTGAAGCGACCGAAGAGAATCCCCCCGGGCTGGAGGGCCGCAGCCAATGTCGTCACGGTTTCTTCCGGTTCGGCAATGTGCTCAAAGACATCCATGGCCGTAATGAAATCATAGCCCGCCTCGGGAAGCGGCGTCGATTTGAGATCGATGTATGTTGCGGGGACCTGACGCGCCTTGAGACGCCGTTCCGCAAAATCGAGCAAGGTGGAACTGATGTCCGCCAAGGCGACATTGGCGCCATAATGGTGGAACAAAAGGGCTCCGGAACCCACCCCGGCTCCAAAATCCAATGAGTTCCGACATCCGTGTTTCAACGCCAGGTGAAGCGCGCAAACATAGGCCAGGGGAGAATCGTCTTCCTCCAAGGTATGCCACCACATGAGCTCATAAGCGTAGGCCGTACTTTGATCGTAATAGGTGACGACCGAATCCTCGTCACCGTCCTGCACGGTTTTCTCCCAATCGGCTTTCATCTCCTTCATGGCGCCGCGACAGCGTTTCTGGACTTTTGCCAAGTCCTCGCAGCCGGTCAACTGACCCAATTCCCGACAGAGACTTTGAGTTAAATCCGCCTCATCCGAAAGACGGAGAGCGTCAGACCAGACTTTGGCGTATTCGGCCGTCTCATCCAGTTGGCGGGCATAGCGTTCTTCCTGTCCGGGACCGTTCGGGTCCTCCCAAATGGTTTTCAAGCGATCAGGCAACAGCGGGTGTGAGACAAAATTTTCCATTGAAGGACACAACCTTCAGGGTCACAGGCGAAGAGCGCAACTCTGTTTCGCTCAAAAGAGTGCAATCTCCCAGTCTCCTCGTTTGAAAGCCTGGCCGTTCGGGCTGCGCCCGAACCGTTTTAGCTCCATCTCCCCATCTCCCCATCTCCCCATCACTCCGCCGCCTCCGACCACTCGCGAAGGGTCATCCCCGGAGCCGGGGGCGAGGGACTTGGCAGTGCGGCAACGGTGGAGGGACGTTCGGACTGGGAATTCCGATAGTCCGCCGCAAGACGGGGCGGTTTTTTAAAGGCCGCCAGTTTTTGAAATTCGAGAATCCCATTGGCGATGGCGCGGGCATAGGTATTGCGCCAGTCTTTGCTCGCCACGCGTTTGGCATCTTCGGGATGGGAAAGAAATCCGCCTTCCACAAGAACCGCCGGGACGCGCGTCAACCGGAGCACCGCGAAGCGCGCCCGTTTCACCCCCCGGTCGGCCATCTTCAGCCCTGAGCCCTGAAGGGCCTGATAAATGGAATGTGCGAGGATGAAACTCGGCACCTCATTGACATTCCCATATTCCCCCACCATGTCGCGAACCAGCAGTTCGTCGTACTCGGTGGACGGTGACCCGCGGGGCGTGACCGAAAAAATCTCCAACCCATTAGCTTCGCGATTGGGAGAGGCATTAAAATGCAGGCTGACAAAGATGGCATCACTTCGTCCCCTGGTCAGTGCCGCTCGATCCCGGAGTTCGATAAAGTCGTCGGTGTTCCGGGTCATCAGCACCTTCATGCCCGCATTTTGGAGGTCATCCCGAACCCGCCGAGCCACGTCGAGGGCAAAGTTTTTTTCGAGTTCGTAGGGACCGGGCGCCCCCTTGTCTCGTCCTCCGTGCCCCGGATCCAAAATCACGGTTGTGAAGGGCTTGATCCCCGGCACCCGCTCAGGACGAAAAGCCGGCTCGATGGTTTTCCCCAAATCCATCCGAGAGACCCAATATTGGCCTTTTTCTTCCACCACCGGGAAGGACATGACGTATTTGACACCATTGATCTCCGCCTCCCGGCTCCCCAAAATGAGGAGCAAGCTGCGACGCTCCCGCGCCAGCGAAAGACTCTTGTTTGCCGGAGACGTTCCCCGGGGCAGGTTGTAAAACTCGGCAAGTTTTTCCACGCTGACATAGTCCCGCCCACTGAAACGCTGCACTTCCCAGTCAAAGGCCGCAGCCTGCGCCATCCCGATGACGAAGAGAAACAAAATGCGCGACAGGGACCTCATTGCGAAAACTATCTCACATCTCGGGTCCATTCGAAAGTCGGATCGCCGCTTCGATTACAGAAGTGGGAAGTTCCCGGCCGCAAGGGTCTGTCGTCCTCACTCGTCACTCGTCACTCGTCACTCGTCACTCGTCACTCGTCACTCGTCACTCGTCACTCGCGGCGAAGCCGTGCCGCACTGCCTCGACGACGATCACAGTCGTATTGTCGCGACCCGATTGGGCCAATGCCGCCTGGACGATCCGCTCGGCCGCATCGGGAGCCCCTGGATCCGGAGACCGGATCAAATCCTCAATCTGGGAATCGAAGAGTCCATCCACGACCCCATCGGTACAAAAGAAAAAGGCATCTCCGGGTTCGACGGCCACCATCCCAATCTGGGGATCGACGAATTGATAGCCGGCTCCAAGCGCTTTTTGCAATGAGACCCGTCCAGGATGGGATCGGGCTTCGCGTTCATTGATCTTCCCGTTGCGAAAAAGCCATCCGACATGAGTGTCATCCTGGGTCAATTGCTTCATCCCGCCCGATGCCGGCAGGTAGTAAATTCGGCTGTCGCCGATATGGGCGAAGACCATCCGCCCAGGCGTGAACCAGCCCAAACTCAGGGTCGTCCCCATTCCCGCACAATCCGGATCGCCCGCTGCCAGATCGGTCAAGACCCGGTGGATTTCGTCAAACAACTCCGTCAAAACATCTCCGACACCCACCCGCAGGCCTTGGGCGGACTGCTTAAAAGATTTCGGCAGAAGACGGGTGATCTTGTCCACTGCCGTCCGGCTGGCGAACTCCCCTGCCCGCGCCCCCCCTAGGCCATCGCAAACGGCAAAGAGGAGATCGGCCGGGGCGGTGGACGCCTCCCCATATCGCCCCAAATACTGCACCTCCCGGGCATCAAAGCGCAGACAAAGGAAAGCATCTTCGTTATTTTTACGAACCCGTCCGCAGTTGGTCAATCCGCTCCACCGGAGGGTGAGAGGAATTTTTTTAAAGGGTTCCATCGTCGGGGTTCTGGAATCCGGGCAGAATGGTGGCGAACTCAAAATCGATCAAACAAAAGCGTCCGTCGGTCTGGCGGTAGGTGACATTGCGCATCTCCGGGTCGTCATGACGAACGCCAAATTCTTCCAACTCGGCATAAATTTCCTTCATCCGTGCGTCATCCAAATGATCCACCCGCTGGCCGCAGTTGGAGGTCACGATCATGAGTTTCTCCGCATCTTCCTCCAAGAGCCTCGGCGTGAACTCGCAACCCTGTTTTGCAAGAAACCGCAACACCCGTACCTCGTTGGCAAAACGCTCTTCCGCCTTGGGGCCACGAAAGGTTTTCTGCACCCGTCCGTCGTAGCCGATGCGCACTCGGGCTCTCAAAGTATCCTTAACGTCCCGCATGCCCTCAGAGATGGCCCGAATCCCAGTGGCAGACAAGCCCAGAACCATCACGTTGGCGAAAAAATCCGGATTTTCTTGGAAAATTTTCATTCCTCAGCGTACATGGCATCGAACCTGCTTGTTAGATCAGTGAAGACCGGACGGGGCAAAAATAAGCATAAAAATCAACACTTAACGATCAGAGCCGGCGCTGATTGTGCAAAAATCGACACCTCACATCATGGCCAAATACAAATTAGAATACCTATGGTTGGACGGCTATGAGCCCGTTGCGAACCTGCGGAGCAAAACTCTCATCAAGGACTTCAGCGGCTTCCCGAAATTGGAAGACATTCCGGCTTGGGGATTCGACGGCAGTTCGACCCGCCAGGCCGAAGGCTCCAACTCCGACTGCATCCTGAAGCCGGTTGCACTTTATCCCGATTCCACCCGCCGCAACGGCGCGCTCGTCATGTGCGAAGTCATGTTGCCCAGCGGGGAACCGCATCCCACCAATGCCCGCGCCACCATCATCGACGATCCCGGAGCCTGGTTCGGATTTGAGCAGGAGTATTTTCTTTACCAAGGCGGCGTGCCACTCGGCTTTCCCGAAGGTGGTGGTTTCCCCGAGCCTCAAGGCAAATATTACACCGGAGTCGGTTATGAGAACGTTGGCGAGATTGCCCGCGAGATCGTCGATACCCACATCGACATCTGTCTCGATGCCGGCATCAACCACGAAGGCGTCAATGCCGAGGTGGCCAAAGGCCAATGGGAATTCCAAATTTTTGGCAAGGGCTCCCGGACCGCTGCAGATCAAATCTGGGTCGCCCGCTACCTGCTTCTTCGCCTCTGTGAGGAATATGGAGTGGACGTGAACTGGCATTGCAAACCACTCGGTGCCGGTGACTGGAATGGATCCGGCATGCACAGCAATTTCTCAACCGAGCACATGCGCGAAGTGGGCGGCAAAGAATATTTCGAGAAGCTCATGGCAGCCTTCGACAAATTCAAAAACGAACACATCGCCGTTTATGGTCCAGACAACCACCTGCGTCTGACCGGCCTGCACGAGACCCAGTCGATCGACAAATTCAACTACGGCCTCGCCAATCGCGGCGCCTCGATTCGGATCCCACATGCCTTCGTCAACAACGGTCATAAAGGCTACCTGGAAGATCGTCGCCCGAATTCGCAAGGAGATCCCTACAAGATCACGAGCCGAATTCTTCAGACCATCGCCACCGTGCCGACAAAGTAAGCGCAGGATACCTTTCTGGTAACACCAACAACGACGCCGTTCGCAAGAGCGGCGTCGTTTTTGTTTTCCTCTAGAAAAATGCAGTAGGGGTCAGGGTGCAAAAATCAAATATTTTAACCGGAAATCAACATTCCTTCCGCGTCTCACTGACTGACTTTCAAATCCAGAGTCCGCAACCTCTGGCTCACATTCGCGGCACTCTTCAATTGCAGACGTTCGGCCAGCCAGCCATTGGAAACGACCGTTCGCTTCCGCAATTCCGCCGCCAACAACAGCTTCCGTTGATCAGAACTCTTCATCTTTTCGAGATCCCGCTCACCGAGATTCATTTTCTCCAAACAATCCCGAAGAATTTTTTCCGCCTCGTTCAGATTGTGTGCTTTTCGCTCTCGTGCTGAACGATAGCCCCGCGAGCGTTGCTTCCTGAGCACTTTATTCCCGATTTTCAGCATCTTCTCCGAAAATGCCTGTGTCCCCCAATACCAACCTCTTCTCAAGTGGCTACATCTCGCATCCATATCTTCCGGCAGAAGAGGAACCCCACATCGTTCAATTTCACTCTCCTCTATCGCCTGCCGATCCAACCTCTCCACCAACTTTCGGCGGCCCGACACGGTATCTGGAATCTCCATCACTTTCATCCCTTCCTCGCAAGCTAGCCACTTGGCCCGCTTTCCAGGTGCCAACGCATAGCCTCCGGCCAAACTGCTCCACCGATAATCCAAAACACTTTGGCCCGCCTTCGCGTTCAATATTCCCGCCCTTACCGGATTCAAATGGATGTAATCCAAAAGAGTTTCGTAATATTGCGGCTGTTCACCCTCAACCAAAATCGCCTTGTAGCGGTCTCCGAAGAGTCGGCCCCATTCTCGATTCCGAGTATTGAATCTCCGCGTGTACGTGTTCTGCAGCCAACCCATCCCCGCCACCAGATTCGCCTCCGGTGTCTCCAAAAAGAGATGGTAGTGATTCCCCATCAGCACCCATGCGTGCACCCGCCATCCCGTCCTATCACAGACCTCTCCCAACGTCCCCAAAAAATATCGCCTATCGTCATCGTCCAAGTAGATGGCCTGACACCGGTTCCCTCTCGCCATCACATGGTAATACGCTCCCTCAAACTCAATTCGGATGCTCCTTGCCATTCCTCTTTCTATTCAACAAGCGTCTTCGCTGTCAATTTTTGTTTTTTGCACCCTGACCCCAGTTCCTGACCCCAGTTCCGCAAAAGGAGTCGTGGGATGGCGGGACCAACTCGGTCCCGGATCAGAACCGAAACTTCGGTTTTTCCGGGGTCGCCTGCGGGCTCGGAGGAGGCGCGAGCATGTCCTCGGGGGCAATGTTCAAATCCGGCGGAGCCACCGGATCCGGTAGAGGAATGTCATTGAGTTGCTCGCCTCGAAAGCGCTCGCTATTTGAGCTCGACCGCCGACTTCGCCGGGAAGGTTCCGGTTCTACTTCGGATGGTCGCCGCGGAGGAGCCAGGGCAATGTTTTCATTGGCCACATACCCGGCGCGGAGATCCTCCAGTTGGACCAAACTATATCCCATCTCCAAACGCAGGACCTTCACCCGCGTTTGCGTCGGCAGGGACGCATCCGGGCCTCTCGCCTGCATGGGGCCGGTGCGATAAAAGGGCGCGTAGTCGCGGATCACCAGGTAATCGGGAGCGTTCTCTGGAGAAAAATTCTGGGTCGTCTCGCAACTGGTGGCAAACATCGCTACAGCGAGAGCCAGAAAGATTTGAAGAGTGTTGGTCATCGCGCGGATCGTTTTTCTTACCCGGCCTCGGAAACTTTCGCAAGCTCCCGGCGATAGATTGCCTCGACTTGCCGGATCGTTTCGGCGGCTGAAAACGAGGACCGCACCTTTTTTTCGGCGGCAACGACGAGCGAGGCGCGAAGTTCGGGACGGTCCTTAAGCCAAGCCAACTTCCGGGAAAAATCCTCCACGTCACCCGCTTGAGCCAGCAGGCCTTCTTCGTTCTCCCGCAGGGCTCCGGCAATCCCTTCCAAGCGCGAGGCCAAAACCGGCACCCGCGCAGCCATCGCCTCCAGGAGCACCATGGGCAGACCTTCGTACAGCGAGGGCAACAAAAAGACATCCAAGGCCTGATAAAACGCCGGACGATCACTCACGCTCCCCAACAACCGCACCCGGTCGGTCACTCCCTTCTCGGCGAGGGCCGCTTCGATTCCGCGCCGTTCCGGGCCCTCTCCGGCAATAACAAAATGCATTTCAGGCTGACGGCGAGCCAGTTCGGCCAGAACAACAAAGTTTTTCTCGGCGGCTAATCGCCCCATCCCTCCCACCAGGAAGGCGTCCGCCGGAACCCCCATTCGTTCCCGTGCGGCACGTTTTTCTCCAGCAGTGCCGGGTCGAAAATCCGCCATATTGATCCCGTTAGGGACCACCTCCAGCGCGTCGTCTGAGACCGCCTCCCATTGCCGGAGAAAATCCCGAACGCCCTCCGAAACCGCAATCACCCGGGTTGAAAACCGATGCGCGAGGGCATCGGGCCCAAGGGAAGCCACCCCCCGAAAACGCAAATCGCCACTGGCATGGTCATGGGCAATCCTGATGGGATAGCCGGCCAGAGCTGCCAGAGGCTTGGCGATCCAATTCGCCCCCTGAAGGTGAAAATGCAAAACATCAAAGTTTCCAGTTTTCAGCAAAGCCAAAAAAACCGGCACATAGGCTGGCGGCCATTTGGCGGCGGACAATTCCCGAACCGGAACCTCCATTTCCTCTAAGGCAGTGGCGAAATGCCCCCGCCCATGCATGACCGCCACCTCCACCGCGAAGACTTCCCGGTCCCGGCAGCGCAACATATCGAGAAGCGCAGTCTGGGCCCCTCCCAGATCAAGGTGGTCGATGACGTGAAGAACGCGAATCATGGCTTCACGCACGAAAGGAAGGCCTCCACATTGACGGCGTTGTTATGCCATTCGCGCACGAAGCGGGCCGCTTCATTTTGCGCTTGGCGGAGCTCTTCGGGATGTTCCCGCCAATGAGTGATCCGTGCCGCCAGAGCCTCAAAATCTCCCCCCGCACAAAACCCGGCAGCGAATTTTGCGAACATCCCGTCCGGGTCCACCGCCAGCGACAAAATGGCCGCCCGACCAAGCCCGGAATGAATAAACGTATTGGGCACACCCTCGCGATCCGAGGTATTAACGAAAATTTCCGCTGCATCGAAATGACTCTGAATCTCCCGATAGGGGACCGCATCAAAAAATTCCACATTGGGCAGTTCCTCTGCCCGTCGATGCACGTCACGAAAAAGCTCCTCGTCCTGCGAGGAACAAATCATCCGGCAACGGGCCTGGGGCAGACGCTCAGCCAGGTCGAGAAAGAGCTGGGGACGCTTCACCGGATGACAGCGAGCCACCCAAAGCAAATCAATCGATTTCCCCCCCTCGGCGGACGGTTTCACATCTTGAAGCAAAAGCCGGGTTACACCGCAGGACATTCCTTGTTCCTGAAACTTGGCCGCCTGCATTGCCGTGATCCCCATCCGGACATCGGCCGCCCGCATCCCTCGATCAAAAAGCCACCCCCGGACCGGATGGTCCCGGCGAAATCCACCATCAATTTCCGCATCAAGGGCACAGAAAAAAATGAGTCGAAAGGGGCAAATTTTCCGCAAAAAACCAAGAATCGTCAGCCAGACCGTCCAGCCATAGACGACCACAATATCCGGCCGTTCTTCCCGCAGGACCCGAATAATCTTGGGCAAAGCCGCCAGACTATCCGCCAGTTTTCCGGTATCATAACGCTTTCCGACCCGAACCGTAATTCCCTCCCAGACGACGCCGTCTTTTTGACCGGTGTCCGCGCCCAACAAAACGACTTCATGCCCTCGGGCACGCAGTTCGCGCGCCAATAGAGCCACCTGCAACTCCGCCCCGCCGGAGGCCCGCTGCGAAAAGGGGTCCAGCGCCAAATGGGCATGACCGGATAGAAAAAGAAATTTCATTCACCAAATTTTCCTGCCACGGATGAAACCCGGATCATAAAATCATCAACGAACAAGTCGGCATAATATTCGCCGACGACAATACCTTTATAACTCACCTTAATGATCGTTTTCATCTCCGCTCGGCTCCCCCGCTTGATCAGTTCCACTTGCAGGGCACGCTGATAAACTTTTTCCAAAAGCCCATACCCGAGTAGGTTATGCACTTCAAAAGCCGAGCCAATGATTCGTGAAGTTGTCCCCTCATTGTGCAGCTTCCCCATCCGTGTTTTATCCGTGTTCATCCGAGGCTAATTATTGCCTCGGATCGAGCGAGCCGGATTTCCGGCCACGACATCGCCCGCTTCGACATCTTGGAGAACCACCGAACCGGCTCCAACGACCGCCCCATCTCCAATCCGGATCCGTCCCATGATCACCGACTGGCAGCCCACATCGACATGATCTCCGAGGACCGGGCAATCATCGGGGCCTTTTCGTATCCCCAAAGTGGTTCCATGGCGCAGGGTGCAATTTTTTCCCATCACCACCGCCTCGTGCATGACGAGTCCCACCCCGTGATAAAGACGCAGCCCGGGACCAATCCGAGACTTCAAGTTCAGCTCGATCCCGAGCCCCCATTCGACCAAGACCACATAGGCGGCCACCAGCGGACATCCCAACCACCGGATCGGAGGCTCCTGGCGTTGGATCAGTTGGGCCAGTCGGTACAAAACCAAGACGCCACTACTTTTCCAATTCCCGCGATTGGCCTCCCAATCTTGAAAGATTTCTGTCACTACGGATGTCTCGGAGGAATTCAATTGTTGATAGGGATGATGGGGTTATGAATGCCTTTGACTATCGATTTTCACCAAAGATGAACGTTCATTTTTATCTCCCGGAAAAATACTGGCCGGAAACTGCCCGGCAAGAGGCCTGGCAGGCAGGGGAAATTTCAACCTTGGAACAGTCCGGAAAAATTGCCTGCGCCCAGTGTTGGATCTATCAAACCTGGGCCGCTCTGCACCGCGCGGGAGTCGAGGTTCAACTCTCCTCCGAGCTTCCCACTTCCGGCGTGCTGGTCACACTGACCGGTTTTTTCCCCGAGGCTTTCCGCCCACCGAAGGACGTCTTTTTTGCCGGCATCGTGGCAGATTCCCTCCCCCATCCCGGCGCCCAGGTGCAAATTTTGCAAAACCCCCTTCACGCCCAGCGCTTGCGTCATTCCCGTGCGATTTATATGCCGCTTTGGCCGCAGCCCAATCTTCTTCCTCGCGACCCGGCTCGGGGAACCCAATTTGAAAACATTTGTTTTTACGGCGATGAAAAAAATCTCGCTCCGGAATTGCAAAACCCCCACTGGCGAAAGCGCTTGGAGGATCTCGGCGTCCGCCTCGTTTTGCGCTCCGCTGACCAATGGCATGACTACCGAGAGGCCGATGCCATCATGGCGGTACGAGGGTTTGGACGCTCCTCGTATCTGCACAAACCCGGGACCAAACTCTACAACGCCTGGCTCGCTGGAGTGCCCTTCATCGGAGGACTAGACTCTGCTTATGTCGGTGACGGTCGCCCCGGAGAGAATTTTCTTCAGGCCGCCAGCCCGGAATCCCTCTTCGACCAAATCCGCAGACTTCGAGACAATCCCGCCCTGCGGCAGCGACTGGTCACGGCCGGTCACTGCGCCGGCAAAGAATTTTCTCCCGCCGCCACCCTCGAACGCTGGAAGACTCTTCTCTCCCGTGACCTTCCCGCCCGCGCCGCCACCTGGAAAAATCGAAGCGAGCGCTCGCGGGGAACCTTTTTTTTCTTTCAACGAGGCTGCTTTTGGCGCGACCGCACCTTTCGACACTAAAAGTCAGGACCGACCATACCGGGCCAACAACCACCCCACCGTGGCGCGCCAATCCCCCCGGAAGGCTTGCCAGATTTCGGTGCAAGCCGCTCGCCGGGACCGCCCCAGCAAGGCTCCCGCAGCTTTCAGATGGTGCAAGGCGACGGTGCGGGACAAATCACACTCCCGGGCGGCCTCAAATTTCTTCCGCTCCCCTTGATAAAAACGCCAGAACGCGGCCTGATTTTCCGGACCAAGTCCCTCCCGAAATGCGGTCAGTAACGCGCGTTCGTTTTCATTGAGCGTCCGGCCAAAAATCCGTTCGCCCTCCCGCAACGACACCCGATCCGCCTCGGTAAAAGCGTCTTGGCGCCCGGCCTTGGAGAGCGAACCCTCAAGGTGGCGATAACAGATCAACCGCAAAGGATGATTGGCGACCGGATGGCGGGCCATCACTCGTGTCCAGAGATCGTAATCTTGCGCAATGCGGAAGTTTTCATCGTATCCGCCAAGTTCATCACGAACGATGGCGGCACGAAAGAACACCGCAGTGTGGGTAAAAGGATTAAGAAAAGGAGCGGTCCAATCCGCTGCGGCCGCGGAGAGCGGGTCATCGAGCAGCCCGACCAAACGATCCTGGTCGTCAATGATTCGACCGCAGGTTCCCAACAAAGCCACCTCGGGGTGCATGGTCACAAACTGAAATTGCTCGGAGAGCCGGGTCGGATGGGAAAGATCGTCCGCATCTTGCCGGGCAATCCAAGCCCCGCGAGCCATTTGCAAGCCCTGATTCAAGCAGGGCGTTTGACCTTTGTTGACTTCATTGCGCACCACCCGAATCCGGTCGTCGCGGAGAGCCCAGCCCTCCACCACCTCAATGGATCCATCGGTCGAAGCATCGTCAACAATCAGAAACTCCCAATTGCGAAACGACTGCCCAACAATACTGCGAATGGCCGGATCCAAAAATCGGCCCGCGTTAAACACCGTCATCAAAACGGTCAGGGATGGAGGGGACGAATTCACAATGACGCAGCGGCTTGGCGGATCTTTTTGGTCAGTTGCTGACGCATGGAAAAAAGGCAGAACATCGAACATTCAAATTTCGCCTCTCCTTGGTGGGTTGCTCTGTTTTTGCTTTCAGCCCGGGAGGAAGCGGGAAAAGATTTCCCGATGGCGGGCAATCCATCCTTCCGCTCCGAAATGGGCCTCCGCATGCCGGCGGGCCGTGCGGGACATTTCGGCTAGGCGGGGGCGAATGGTCTCAATGGCCACCGCGAGTTCCTCGCCTGTCGGCGTAATCAGTCGGTCCCAAACCTGAGGAATGGCCAGAAGCATTCCGCTGTCGTCGGGGACCATTTCCGGCAACCCGCCCGAGGCGGAGCCAATGACGGGCAACCCACAGGCCAAGGCTTCAATCACCACCGTCGGGCAGGGATCTTGATACTTCGGGTGCAACAAAATGTGGTGGGACTGATAGAGGGCCACCGCCTCATCTTGAGTGAAGGCCGGGCGCACCGTCACCATCCGCTCCAACCCGGCCTCGGCAATGGCGGCACGGACTTCTTCATCCGCTCCCGACCACAGCATCCGGCCGGCAATCGTCAATTGGCAATCCACTCCCGCATGATGCAAAAATTTTAAAGCCGCGATCGGGGCCAAAACCCGTTCGCGATAGTTCTGGGTGCCAAGAGTCAACACGCGCAAAGGCGTCAGGGGCGGATTCCCGGGACGGAATTTTTCTAAATCCACCGGGTTCCATAAAACTTCGCCGGGAACTGAACAGGGCCCGAGAAATTTCTCCGCGGCTTCCCGACAAAAGACGCTTTGGTAGATGACAAACTTCGCGCAGGAACGAAGCCTTCGCATGGGCGCATTGTGTCTTTCGGCTTCATCGCCGGCCCATCCCGGATAGCCGACCCCATTTTGATTCCAGATCAGGGGAATGCCTTTGCTGCGACAGGCCTCAACAATTTCCTCCGCAAATTCGGGTTGGGCGCTGCTGACCAGATAGAGAAGGTTGAATCGCTTCTCGTGACTGTCGAAGGCCGACCGCAGGGAGAGCAACTTGACCGCCCCGCCGTGAATGAGCCCGGAACCGTCCAAGACCCCTCCGAATCCCAGCACCGGTTCGGCGGACGGAAACCGTTCCACCCCCTGCCACCGGTCGCGACAAGCACCCCGGGCTCCCCGGGAAAGAAAGCGACGCACCCCATCTTTGATTTGCCAGGGCACGTTCATGGAGAGGAAAGAATTGTCAAAAGACTGCGAAGGGCGCGGTCGGCGACTTTCCGTTCCGGTGGCCGAGCCAAAGTTCGAAAATCTTTCTGGTCTCGGAGCAAATGCTTTTGCCCAGCTGCCAGCTCTTCGGCATTTTTGTAGGAGAGCCCGGCATGAAAGACTTGCTCGTAATAGGCCGACTCAGCGGGATAGAGCACTGGCCGTCCGGCCAAAATGGCTTTCCAAATTCGGAGGGAAGCATCGTGGTCGCCCGACTCAACGACGAGTGGCTCCGGGGACTCTTCATCCCCCTCAAAGACAAGGGGCAAGACCACCACCGGATGATGACATCCCTGTCGGCGCAAATTGACCACATCCTGAACCGAGGGGACAACGACGGTGGCCCCGACGGGAATCCCCCCTGGGAGTTTCTCTCCTCCCGGGACCACAAATTGGATGATGTTCGATCCCTCGCCGACCCGTTCCGACCAACCGCGGAGAACTTGTCCTCCCGCCGGGTCCGGATCTTCGGAAACCGTGATTCCACACCGTTGCAAACATCCCCGCAAATTGGTGATAATTTCGTCGAGTTCGGCCCATTTTCCTTCGCGATGCCAAAGAGAGACGCGGGCAGGAGGTTTCGCTGGAAAAATCCGCCTCCGCATGGTGTGCCGGGCCTGACCTAAGTGGGAAAAAAAGCGCCGCCGGCGGCGGAGCGTTCGACCAGCAAAAACCGGGTCGGCGGAAAGGTGTCCATAGAGCTCTCTTAATTTTTTCGCCATCACCGGAGCGGAGTGGTTGGCCTCCCAGGCGCGAAATTGCGGTTCGACACTGCCCGCGAGCCGGCCTTCCCTGATATCTGCGGCCAAGATCTCGGCCCCCTCGGCCGCGGAGCGAAACAAACACTCGGGCTCGAGAATATCCCGGGACAGTCCCACTGGGGTGCTGAGAATTTTGCATCGGCAGGCGGCGGCTTCCATCACCGATTGCGGCCCGCCTTCCCAACGCGACGGAACCAGATAAAGGTCGGCGGCATTGTAGAGTTCATTCAGCCTCGGACGGGTGAGGATATTAACTCCAAAGTCATCGCCGGCTATTCCTCCCTGGCCGACAAAAGTGGCGGCAATTTCTTTTTCTTCCAATTGACCTCGAATCCAATGGCGGCGCGGGCCAGCCAGGAGGACCTGAAAATCGGCCCCCAGGTCCCGCAGGCGCTCAAGGGTCATCACCATGAGCTCCGGCGCTTTTTGCAACTTGGGCGCGTGGAGATCGCCGCCCTCGGAATCGCGATGAAAATTCGCAATCAGGTAGGCCTCTTCCGGCAGCCCCAATTTACGCCGGAGCACCTTCTTTTCTTCCCGGTTTTTGACCAAAGGAAAAAACAAACCCGGATCAATTGTGTAGGGAATGTGAACCACCTTGAGTCCCAGAGCGCGAAATTGTTCCTCCGCTTCATGCGAGCGCGCTACCCAGAGATCCACTTGCTCTTGGGCGCGGACAAACTCAGGTTGTTTGAGATAGAAAAAAGGCGGGTTGTCGGCATGGGCGATGACAAAGCGGTCCGCCAACACTCCTGCGGGATGCATGGCCAAGGCCATCCAAAATGGCGAATGGACCACTTGAGCATCGGCAAGGGACGTCTCCCGCACCACCCCGCGCAGTCCTTCCCGGATCTGACGCAGATCCTCATCAATGGCCCAGCCGCTACCATCGCCAGAGGTGTGAAAAACACGAATCATAGGAGAGAGAGCCTCACGCGGAGGCGCGGAGACGCGGGGGAAGAACAAATTTTGAAAGTCATGGGAGAACCTCACGCAAAGGATGGGAAGGATGGGAAGGAAAGAAGAGCCAAAACATACCGGTGGAAACGGAACGGCTTTTCAAATCCGCAATCCAAAATTCGTGATCGAAAAGAGCCTCACGCAACAGCGTCATGACAAATTCTTGGGCTTCGAGCTGGTCGTCAGCTAAAGCCATGTCTTTGACCCTCCTATTTCCCCCTCTTCCCTTTGCATCCTTTCCATCCTTGGCGTGAGGCAATTCCCTCTTCACGAGAAGCGCGAAAAACATTCCTCGACCGCATCCCGCACGCTCAACGTCGGAGTCCAGCCGGTTTGTTCCTGCAATTTCTGACTACTGATGCGGGAAAACGCCACGTCCCAGTCGAAGTGCGGTTCATGGCGGATCCGCAGTTTGTGACCCGCCAGGGTCTCCACTTGGGCGACCAGATCGAGAAGGCTGACGGACTCTCCCCGGGAGACGTTCAAAATGCCTACTCGCCGTTGCGTCAAAACTGTTGTCAAAGCCGTCAAAAAATCCTGGCAGTGGAGATAATCTTTGGTGGCACGACCGTCGCCCCAGAGGGCCACTTCCTCTCCCGTCTTGGCGGCATGGATCAACCGGGGAAGAATTCCCTGCGGCCGGGCCGGATCCGGCTTCTCACCCAGAAGGTTGCTGATGCGAAGGACGGCGGATTCCTTCGCCTCGGCAGAGAGGACTTTCTCCGCTTCCCATTTTCCGCGGGCATAGGCCCCCAGCGGTTCCGGGACGGCGGATTCCGTGGCTGGCTCAACTCCGGTGTTTCCGTAAACAGCTCCGGTCGAAAGAAAGATCCAATGCGGATTCGAACCTGCTTCAGCCGCAGCGCGGAGCATCTCCTGCAAGAAAGGAACGTCCTCCCGAGCGGTGATTCCCGGGTCCCTTTCCGCCGTCAGCGGGACCGAACTCCATCCGCAATGGACGATGCCATCCAGATGAGCCCAAGAGGCTGGCCGGACCAACTCCTCAAGGGCCTCCAAGCCCTCTCCGGCGCAGCGGGAAAACATGCGCACTTCAAGCCCTTCCGCTCGCAAATGGCGGGCAATCAGTGGCGCCAAGCGTCCCCGTCCTCCGGTCAGTCCAACCCGTTTCATGACTGAGCCAAGAGACTTTGCAACAGCCGGCGGTAGCCAATCCCCATCAGATCGCCCGAGGGAGGATTCGCGAGCAGACTCTCACGCAAGGCGGAATAATGCGTTCGGGCCTCATTCAAGGACTCGACCAGAGAATCACCCAACTCCACGCCATAACGACGTCCCATGGTGACCGTGCCTCCAGAATCTGGATGATAAAGCAAAGGAAGCCCGCATTGGAGGCCCTCCACAGGATGCATTGCCCCCGGCTCGTACCGGGAGGCACTGACATACAAATGACACTGGCGGAGCAGGGCGGCGAGCTTCCGGCCCGAAGCCGGCGCATGGGTATGGGCGGCCTTCCAAATCAAATCCTTCGGCCAGCGTCCGATGATCCAAAGTTCAAATCCCTCGACGGCTTTCGATTCGATCGCCTCGTCAATTTCCTGGTAGATATCAAATCCTTTAGACCAATTGTCCGACCAATGATGGGTCACAATCCGAAACGGCTCGCCCGCCCCCGGAGGGTGATTCCCCAGCGGATGAAAAGCTGCCGGATCCGCCCCCGGCTCGATCACGCTGTGGGGTTTCTTGGGATCAAACCATTTGGCGACATGGTGGTCGCGCAACCATTCCGAAACGAAAACCGTATGACTGGCCACCTCGTCGGAGACGGCGAGAAACTCGTCCATTTCGGACGTGCCCTTGCGAATGTCATTGTCATTAATGCGATGAATCACCGGAACCCGACCCTGCCGGTGAAAATACTCCTCCACATCACCGGCATCGAAGGACACTCCCTTGGAAAGCCCGGTGTGCGTCATAATGATGGCATCGACGGGCTTTTTAAGATCATGACGGACCCGATAACCGGCCGCCCGCAAAAACCGCGTCACCTGGGAAGTCCATTGGTTGGCGCCGCCCCAGGACCCATGCCTCGGCACCAGATTGATCGCCACACGAGCCACGGTTTGACTGCCAAAAATCTTCATAATTTAGTCATTAGTCATTAGTCATTAGTCATTGGTCATTCGATGTTCAATGCTCTGTCCTTAAAAAAGGCAGCGGTTTCCACCGTGGTCAAAGGTCCCCGGCAATACCGGTCTCGTTTCCAAGACGTTTGTCCCTCCTGACCCAAACACCGGGCGATCCATTGCCGAGCCCGGGTGAGCAGACACTTAGGCTGCATTTCCATAATGTTTTTCCGTTCGGTTTCTGATCCAGACTCCGAATGGCTGCGAGGCAGAAAACAGACATGCAAACACCGCAGCGGGGACGCTTCCCAAGGGGCTTCCTCATGAAGGAGGCGCTTTTGATCAGCGGAAAATCCCGACCGAAACCCAATCCGTCCGCCATGGAGACGCTCCGGAGTTGGTCCATCCCACGAGTCAATGGCAGAAAAATTATACAATTTGGTGATGCTCCGGCTCGGGGGAGAAAGATAACCCTCTGCTTGTCCGGTTCCTTCGTCAAGCCGGGTACAATTGAGGACATTTCCCATCACCATCCACGAGGCAGAAAATTCCCCAGCCAAGATCCGGGTTCGAAAAGCCGCCAGACCCACGGGGTCATAGATCTCATCCCCATCGACCGCAAAAACCCAAGTGGACGTTCCGGCCAAGCCAGCCAGAAGATCATGGGATTCGACCGGGCTTTCCAAACGATGATATTCCCGGCGGGCCGGATCGTGGTCAGCCCATTCGCGCAGAATGTTCGCCGTATCGTCTGTCGAAGCATTATCGCCCAAAATGATCCGGTCGCAAAACCCGGCGATGTTCTCCACCACGCGCCGAACAAAGCGATCCTCGTTGCGAACGAGAACGATGCCAACGATGCGGGTCAACGTTTCCCCTGCACCAGAATCCACAACCATTGGGTTTCCCGTTCGGCCCGAATCAGGGCCTTAAACTTCCCCAGCATCCGCGCGAGGACATCCTCACTGCGCTCCCAGGAAATGGCTTCAAAGGGTCCGCCACCTTCTTCCATATTGACGCCGATATCGTAGAGGAGAAACCCACCCGGCTTGAGAGCCCGGGAATGTTCCGCCAACATGGCATCGAGATCAAAGGCGTGATCGACACAATTCGTGTAGATGAGGTCGAGGCTGTTGTCCTTGGCCTCCAGCTTCATCATATCCCCGGGGACCACGAGTGGATTGGTGCCGCCTGGATTTAAATCAATCCCCATGGCCCGGGAAAATCCCAGATCCCGCAGCACCTCAACCTCGGTCCCCTGTCGGGCCCCACAGCAGAGGATGGCCGCGTCCGCCGGCAGGCGACCGGCCAAATTGCGAAAGCGGGAATAAAACTTCAGCCGGTAGTCAAAAATGTCGAAGTTGCTAAAGCCGCCCTTCATCTTGACCATCTCTTCCAACTTCAACTTCTGATGGGTGACGTATTCGTCATAGCTGGCATAATCCCGCTTCCAAACTCCATCTTCGGATTCGGATTTCCAGCCTCCGTCCCCGTGGTGCTTTTTGCGGACCTCGTGCTTGTCCCTTTCATGGTCGTAGGAGGCGTCCTGGCCGGCTCGCAGTTGGCGGATATAGCCGAAGCCCCCCGGGGTCACGAGATGGAGCGCTGTTTTCACCCAAAAGGTGGGATCCAGGCGAGGCGAAAAAAGGTTTCGGAAGTAGGCCATAGAGGAAGGTGGGAATGTCGGAAGGTGGGAAGGTGTGTCAAGAGAGCTTGGCTGGAAGCAAGCGGAGACCGGCGGCAGAAGCCAGTTCGCGTTGACGACGGTCGAAGGAGGCAAAGTGTTTGTATTTCATCTGGAGGGCGGCCGCCACGTGCAGGATGTCGAGAGTGCGCACCGACATCCGGGGCACATACCTTTGCGCCAGTCGCAAGGCCTCAGCCAGATGCTCCCGCGGCGACGGGCTTTTCCGAACCAAGATGCCATCCGAAAGATCTTCTTCAAACTGGCGGATGACCGAGCGATGCAGTTGGGGCGTCAGGGTCCCATCTCCAAGTCCTCGATGGAGGCGGGTCAAAACTTCCACCTCTGCCAAGGGAATGAGCGGAAGCGCATCAGAAAAGCCGGACGCCAGTAAACCGGCCTCGGGAGCAAATCGATCCCCTTGAATCAGCAACGCAACCAAAAATGAAGAATCACAATACGTCATGATTCGTCACGTTCGCGAATCAGACCCTCCACCATGCTGTCTCCTCCCTGGAAACCCTCGGGAAACATCTTGGCCATGCGTGCCCCAAAGTCCGGCATGATGATCTTTTTGCGATCCGGAGGCGGACTCAAAATCCCCACCACCTTGTTCCGCTTGCGCACCTCGACCGTCTCTCCCGAGGCCAGAATTTTTTCTACCTTGGGGAAAGCGGTGCGCAAATCACGGACAGTGACTGATTCCATACGTGAATCATTTTGATTCATTTCGCCTTCCCTGTCAAACGGCTTCGCAAGAGGGCAAGGAGGTTTATCGATCGCTTCCTTTTGACCAATGAATTTTACGGGATGCGTCTGTTGAGGTGCGCCTTGATCCATCCAGGATCACGACGTGAATCGGCCACCGCGACAACCAGAACCCGTACATGGGAAAACTCATAGAAGATCGCCTAGGGGAACTTTCTACTCAGAAGACGATACAGATGGCGATAAGGCTGACCGTGAATGCCTGCGGTGATCTTCAATCCGTCGATGTCTGCATGGAGCTGAGACGTGAAGTAATCGCCCAGCCCAGACCCTTGATTTTCGTAGAAGGAAAATCCCTCATCCAGATCTGCGAGGGCCTCACCCGAGATCTGAATTTTAATCATCTTCGACCAATTGAGCGCTTCACCTCGTCCCAGTCATGAATTTTCGTCTCGCCAGAGGCAATCCTCTCAAGCCGTCCATCGAGCATATCTCTATCAGCCTTCGAAACGGGAATATCTGCGATATGGTCACTGAGATCCTCCCAGAGCGTCTCTAGGATTTGAAATTTCTCCCGCAGAGGAAGCTGCTTGATTTCAGTCACGCTCATTGAAAAAATATTCTGGCTCGTTACGCCCCCCCTGTCAAACGGCTTCGCCAGAGGGCAAGGAGGAGCAATGGGGCACCCTCCACATAGAGAAGGTCATGTTTAAAATCCCCCACATAGTGACGGCAAATACTTCCGGGCGCGCGCAGATAACCCCAACTGACATTATAGGTCGGAGGCAACATCCCCCCCCGATTCCAGGCCGAGCCATTGAGAGCATAGAGGGTCTGCTCGAAAAATTTCGGATGCCAAGCGGTCGTGGAAAAATTCTCCAACATCCGTTCGCTCAAATCGAGAGAGATGGCCTTGGTCGGAAACAGACAGAGGCCGCTATTGACCTTGGACCACAGGGGCACATGCAAAGCGTCTTCGAGGTGTTTACGGGAAATACAATACACCTCTCGCGTATCCTGATTAAACCAAACTTCTTCCCGTCCGGAATTGGCCCATTCCAAAATCTCCGCCGGCGGCTTGAAAAATATGACATCCGAATCGAGAACCAAAAAACGGTCGTGGGGCGCGAAGGCCGGAGTATCGGAAAACTTGAGAAAGAGATTATGGCGCCCCCGGGCTTCTAGACATTGGGGGTGGTCTTTGAGAAAATCCCGCGCCCGCTGGTCCGCTTCTGGACGGGGGACAAAGCGCACCCCCGGCAGAATTTTTTCAATCCGGGACCGATCCCGATCGCTGACCGTTCCATCATCGTGCATGTAGAGGTCCCACTTCCGTCCGGTAAAAAACTCGAAACTAATCATGGCGAGCACCCCGGCATGCCACGTTTCCGAGGAGACCAACATATGGACGGAAATAGGCGTCACGTTACCCTGGGGACGTTTCGCCAGCCTGAAAACCAGAGGACTGACGAGGTCCCGCCCCACGGCCGTGAAGAGTCGCCGCAACCAAGCACGAAAAAGTTTCATCATCAATTTTCTAACATCGGTTCCCGCCGCTGGCTCACTCTATTCCTGTCCAGAGATTGGGGCCGCATGGCCAATCGATTTGCAAGAACGAGTCCACAAGCAACGACGCACGACTCCCAGCCAGGCGGGGTTCAAAATCCCCTTGGGACGTTCCCGAAATGACTTCCCTAATAAAGAGAGCGCCGCCCGACGATCCGAGGAAACAAGAGCAAAAGCCTCACCCAAATATTTCTTCGCCATACATTCCCGCTTCTCACGTTCCAATGCGGCTCGGTTCCCCCCATCGATGAGGCCATAAAACGGTGAAAAAATCCGCTCCCGCTCCTCATAGACTTCCTGCCAGGCCCGAACGGTTTTTGAGTCGGGTTGCCGGTGCTGAATGGCAAAGACCTCCGGAATGTACAGAAAGGTGTGCCGCGCGGTCATGCGCCACCAATATTCGTAATCCATCGCAAAGTGGAGATTCTCATTCAAAAGCCCTGTCTCCTCTCGGACCGAGCGACGAAAAAAGATCGCCGGCTGATGCAGCCGAGCTCGGCTGCTCCACCAGCGCACCAGATCTTCCCGTTGCTCAAAGCAGGCCCGAGCTCGCTGACTTGGCGTGGCATCATAAGCCACCTGTTGGGCATCTCCAAAAACCACCATCACCGAAGGATCCAAAAAAATCTCCCGCAGTCGGCAAAAAACACCTGGCGGGTATTCATCGTCCGAATTCAGCCAACAAATAATCTCCCCTCGAGCCGCCGCGAAGCCCTGGTTGACCGCATCGGACTGGCCCCGATCCGGTTTGCTTCGAAAATCTACCCGGGGAAACTTGGCCACGGCCGAAGCGGTCTGGTCGGTCGAACAATGGTCAAAAACCAAGTGCTCGTAATCGTCATCGCCTTGCGAGGCGACCGACCCCAAACACCCGGTTATAAAATCGCCTTGGTTAAAGGACGGGGTGATGACACTAAAATAGGGAGCCTTCATTGATCCAAAATCCGGGGTTCTTCCGCCAACCAATCTGGCACGGACGGTTGCGGCAAAAGCGCCCAAAGGGCCGAACGCCAATGACATATCCCCAGCGATTTTGCCTCCTTCCGGAGCGGTCGCAAAATATTGCCCGTCCGCCGCCAAACCGCCTCGTCCAAGGCGCGTTTGACAATTTCCGCATCAGAAGGAATCCAGCCTCCGTCCACCCCTTGTTGCTGACACCAAGTCCGCAAGGCCCGCTGGGCTCGTTGGCCCCGGTAGATCCGTTTCGCATGTTGGGACCCATGGGAAGAAGGGTGCCAGGCCTTGTCCAAGACCACATGGTCGCAAAATCCCATCGGCTCCAACAGCCCACATTTGATCCAATAGTCCCGATCCTCCAAAGGTTCATAGCCGGTGACAAATCCTCCCACCCGGGTGTGCAACTCCGCCCGCACTATCGCCGAACCCGGCGTAATCACGGCCGAACGCCAGAAATTCCGTTGCGCCGGGTGCGGCGGACGGCCCGCGGCGAAATCAAATCCATTCAACCGCGGCTTGGCTGGCGGCTCCGCCCGCTCGGTCACCATGCCATAGACGGCCCCACAGTTTTGCTTTTCCAAGATCGCGTGGAGCCTCTCCAAAGCCGACGGCACCAGCGTGTCATCCGCATCCAGAAAGACGAGACATTCCCCTCGGGCCAACCGGGCCCCGATATTGCGCGCCCGGGCGACGCCCCCATTTTTCACAGACTCCACCCGCACGGCAGGGCCAAATTCTTCCGCGACCGCACCGGTCCCGTCCGTGCTGCCGTCATCCACCACGATCACCTCCGCCGGAGCCAGCGTCTGACTCAGGCAGGACTTGAGAGTCGCGGTCAGATAATCGGCCGCTTGGTAGGCCGGAATGATGATTGAAATGCTACTCAACATAAAATTGGACTCGATATTTGACCTGATGGCATGATGGCACGAGACTGCCATCATGATCCGTGCCCGGATTCAGTTTGAAACAGAGATGTATCAGCACTTAAAAAAAGCGGCTCAGGATTCGGGATGTAGCATTGCGGAGGTCGTTCGGGCCAGTGTCCGCAAATCATTGAACGGTTCGCGGACGTCTCAGAAGTGGAAAGATTCTCAGTCCATTGTTGGAAAATACCGCAGTGGATTAGGAAATCTAGCTGAGAAACATGATGAATATTTAGACGATGACTGGTGAGCGGGTCTTTGCAGACACTTCAGGACTGCTCGCATTGCTCGATGCAGAAGATCACTTTCATGCTTCGGCCCGGAGCGAGTGGGACGAATATGAATTGAATCAAAACGAGCTTTGGATGAGCGATTATGTGCGCTTGGAAGTTTGGTCACTGGTGCTCAAACGTTTGGGAACCACCGCGGCAGGAGATCTCCACGATCATATTTTTCCGATCTGTCAGGTTCACATCGTTGGAGAGTCTGGCTTTGAGGCTGCTGTCGGCAAATGGCGAATCGCACGCCGCCGACAACTGAGTTTGGTAGACATCACCGGTTTTGACTGCATGCGACGGCTTGAAATTCAAAAAGCCTTTGCTTTTGATAAGCATTTTCGGGAAGAAGGGTTTCAAACTCCGTGAATCCTATCGCTCTTATTCCGCTTTCGATTCGTCGCACCCTTGGCGGCCGCTGGGACCACCGGGTTGCCGCCCGTCAGAAGCGCCAATTGCTTCGCCGCCTCCGTGGCCATGCCGTCGCCTGCAATGTCTGCCAATGGGAGGGAGCCCGCTTCAGCGACGACTTTTGGCATCCCGAAACCATTTGCCCCAACTGCCTCAGCCAAGTCCGCCATCGCATGTTGGTGGCGGTGCTGGATGGAAAGACCCTCATTGACACGCCCGGCGAAGCCATTCTTCTCGTCGGTAAGGACGTCCTTCACTTTGCGCCGGAACGCCAACTCCGCGAACGCATTCGCTCCACCGCGGCCCGTCATGTCACTGCTGATTTTGACCGGGGGGATTGCGACCTGCGCCTTGATTTGAGCGCCATGCCCGAGGTGTCAGATGGCTCTTTCGATACCCTCATCGCCTGCGATGTCCTCGAGCACGTCTCCGATGACACCGCTGCCTTCCAGGAGATTTTCCGCGTCCTCAAACCCGGCGGCTTCGGCATCCTCACCGTTCCCCAGCGGGACAGTCCCGCCTCCACGGAAGAGGACCCCGGCGTCACCACCGAGAACGAGCGCCAGCGTCGTTTTGGACAAAAGGATCATGTCCGCATGTATGGGGATGATTTTTCCGACCGCGTGGCCGCCGCGGGGTTGACCGTGCGAACCATCGACCAAACCGCTTTTGCTCCAGAAACGGTGAGCCGCCACGTCCTGTACCCGCCCCAGCCCAATTCCAACCCTCTGGCCACCAATCAACGCCGCCTCTACCTCGCCCAAAAGCCCTCGGACTCCGGTCAATAGCCCTCGAAAGCCCGCCCCGCCGGATGGAGCGCTATTTCTCCTCCAGAACTTCCAGCTTCAATCCCGAAATCACCTCAAAATGCCGGACATTCCGGGTCACAAGAGGTTTGTCAAAGGCTAGCGCCACCGCCGCAATCCATAGGTCATTTTGTCCCATGTTTTTGTAGGCGGACCGAGACGATAATTCGGCACAAATTTTTGCATAGGTCGGAATCACCGGAGTCGCATCGACAATTGGCATTCCCAGAGACAGAAACTCCCGAACCTCATTGGGATCGTGCTTGGCCAAGGTTGCCCCATGCCAGAATTCCGCAAGCACGATCCATGGCACCCCTAAGGATTTGGAAGGATGGGTGTGGCCGCATGTCCCGTCGCCCATGATTGTCCCCGCCACAGCCCCACCAAATAACTGGTGTCCGCGATCAGGTCCATAGATCAGATTTGGCCGAAGAACGGGTTTCTACGGTCTCTTCCAAGATTTCATTCCCTGGACGCGAACAGGACCCACGTCTCTCCACAAAAGCAAGGAAGGCACCCAAGGATCCCGGTTCGGGTAATACGCGTTTAACAATCGATGAAAAAGATTCGGAAGATCCTTTCTTCCAGGCTTTTAACCGCTCGTAGGCAACCTCATCCAGCGTAATCGTTTCCATTGTTTCATGCATACACGAATGCCAACACAAATCAAGAACTCATGACCGCAAACATCCTGAGCCCGAGGAATTGCGATGAGTCCTTGTCGGAGTCCCGCCTTCAGGCGGCTCTGGGCGCAGACCGGCTAAAGCCGGGACTCCAACGGTCCGAGCGGGTCATCGGGTTTCCTCTCTCCATCTTGTGATTCGGGCGACCTCAGGATGTCTGAACTTTTGAAGGATGCGCACAATTTCCTTTGTCCACCCCAGTATCCATTCCCGGGCGGAAACACGGCCGAGCCGCCGGACAGCGACCCGCTTTGATTCAATGCGATCTCGCCAATAGGCGGCATCCAGTTTTTCCAGCGTCTTTTTCTCGTTGGTCCGGCGCTGCAGATCTTCCCGGAGAACAGCCTCGGTCACACTGCGCAAATCTTCGAAGAAAAGGATCGGAAGATCTCGAAACTCCCGCATGGCAGGCGATTCCCGCACCACCGGAATCGCACCCGCATAGAGGGCCTCCCACATTCGGTGGGTATCTTCGCCATTTCCGGGCGGACAAAGCACAAAGTGGTGGTCCCGCAATCTTTGGAGATACCCCTCTTTTCCTCCACCCCCCCCATGGGCTTCTCTGGTAATCCAAGCTTGGGATGGCTCCGCCAACCAATCCAAAAGCGGACCCCGAACCTTGGGCCGACTCCCGGCCCGAAAATTCGCATAGAGCAAGCCGTCGCGCCTCGCTTTCGGAAGATCTTGAAGCTGATCCCAGGCGAGAGTCGCCGCCCCGCCGGCATTCCCCAGTCCTAGGGGTAAGGGCGTTCCGGCCGGACCATCGACAAAGTGGTTAGTCCCAAACCAATGAAAAACTTGTGCCGGCTTCTGACCCCAGAGTTCCTCCGTCACCGGCTTATCTCCCTCGCCCGTCACCAAGACAATTCGTTTACGAGTCCGGCGCAAAGCCCGGAAAAGCCGCCAAACCTCATCAATCTTACAAAAGACGACGTCGCCCGACCGGAAATGAGGATTCTCCCAAGGTTCCGCATTGTGCCAAAATGTGTGGTCACACATCGCCCGGAAGGCATCGCCATTGATGGGAGTCAGCATTCTGAATGTCGCAAATTTATTTTTGAAAGGCGTAAAAAATTAGCCGTCGCCAGGCTTTTTCTTGAGGGGCATGGTAGAACTTGCCCCTCCGCCTAGTTCAATAGGAAAGCACCTCGAGCCCTTCAACGCGCGAGAACTCTCGAACATTCCGGGTCACCAGCGGCAACTCATGACGGAGAGCAACCGCCGCAATCCACAAATCATTTGCCCCGATTAAACAACCTTTCGATTTCAAGCTCCGGAAAATCTCTTGGTATCTCCAGGCCACCATCTCGTCGTGATCCAAAAGAAGATAAGAACGACGAACCCGCAAAAATACTTCGTCTCGCAAATCTTCAAACCCTGCCGCAAATTCTCCCAAGACCGGCACAGAAAGACAAAATTGCGTTTCTCGATGCCCTTCCAAGAAAATCCCTATGTGCGGATTCTTCTTTTTCCTCGCTCGCTCAAAATCAATGAGAAACGAGGTATCAACAGCTACGCGTCCCATGGATCGGTAGGAGGCAGGTCGCGTTTCTGATTCTCGTCAAGTTCGTCCAAAACCGAATCGGAGAGATCCGAAGGCTCTTCCAGCAACCGTAGCAAATCAGTCCCTGTGCCGGAATCGACCGTCCCCCACTCCATCCGGTGGATGACCTGAGAAAACGATTCCCTAGGGTTCAATCGAGCCATGCTCAACCGTTCATAGGCTTTTTCATCAATGGAAATGGTCTTCGTTGCCACACACACACAGTATATGCACAGAGCGATTCGTCAATTCCGCCCATTGACCAACCTCAAAGACTTCCACTCTCTCGGCTTTCAAAAAATCTGGAACCCACTCTCCGATCAACATTCCTAATTTCTCAAGGCAGCAGAGCCCCACCAGCCACCTGGCCACATCGAGGACCAATTTATTGACGTTTTAACATTTTGATGTGAAAATGCTTATCATGAGAACAACCTTGGATCTTCCCGACCCGCTGTTTCGCGAGCTCAAAACGGAGTCCGCTCGTCGCGGACTTAAACTCAAGGAGCTCCTCGCGACATTCGTTGAAGCCGGGCTGCAGCAGCCCTCCACGGACTCGAGCGAAGCGGCGAGAAAACGAAGCCCACTGCCGGCTGCACGTCGAGCCAGCGGCTCCACAATTCCAGCCATCGACAATCAGGAAATCGCCCGCATTTTTGATGAAGAAGATGCGCTCTGATTGACCTGCCCGATCTCAATGTCTGGTTGGCTCTGGCCGACGAAGATCATCAACATCACAAAGTCGCTCGCAACTATTGGGAAAATCAATCTGCTGACACCTTCAATTTTTGTCGCATCACCATGCTCGGTTTTCTGCGACTCCTCACCCATCCGAAAGTCATGGATGGACGGCCATTTTCTCCACCTGAAGCATGGCAGGCCTATCGGAATTTCCTCATCCTCCCGGAGGTTGAATTCCTAAATGAGCCCGCCTCCCTTGAGAAACGTTTGGCGAGCTTTTCGGAGAAAGCTGACTTCCCCGAGAGCCTCTGGACCGACGCCTACCTGGCCGCACTGGCCGTTGAATCTTCGCGACGGGTGGTTTCTTTCGATCATGATTTTACACGATTCGAAGGCCTCCACTTTCTCCATCTTCAAGATCCGTCGGATTAAAATCCAAGGCGGCCTCTTGGCCGGGGGTGGCGCCTTACTCCGCTGCCAGCCCCAGCAACCACTTGGCTGCATCGACGATCCGCACCGGGGCACGAAATTCCACCAAGCGGGGTTGACTCGCTCTGCTTCGGCTCAGTCTGCGAGCTCCGCATCTCGATGTGCGCATCTCCGAAAAGTGCAAAGACGCATCTTCACGGGAGCGTGGGCGTCTCGCCCGCTTTCCGTCCGCTTAAGGAGCTTTAACCGCCTGCAACGAACGCAAAGCGACGGCCAGGCTTTCAAATGACGCAGATGAACGCAGATTGAAGAGTTTTACAAGACGCTTATGAATAATGCCTTATGGATTTAATCTGCGTAAATCTGTGCTGCAACGAATGCGGAGCACGGCCAGGCTTTCAAATCTGCGGTTTGTTTTTCTGACTAAACTACCAGTATTGGGCGTCTCGCCCGCTTTCCGAACCAAGCGGGCGGGACGCCCACGCTCCTTTGGTTTGCACTTTTCGGAGATGCGCCCCATCTCGATGTGCCAGACCCTGCGGGAGAAAAGTCTCGGCGTGTTGCCGTGCCAGATTGACAACCGCATATCAAGCGCCCATATTCATATGCATGAGGACAACGCTTATTTTAGATGATAATTTGGTGGCGGAGGCCTTGAGACAAACCGGCCTGAAAGAAAAAACCGCCGTGGTCCGCTTGGGGTTGGAAGTTTTGATCCAGCGCGAATCGGCTCGTCGGCTGGCAACCTTGGGAGGAAGTATGCCTCAGCTTTCCATCGCTCCTCGTCAGCGGAGGAAACCAGCCGAGCAATGATGGTGTTGGTGGATACCTCGGTCTGGATTGACCATTTCCGGTTGGGGAATCAGCGCCTGAGCGAATTGTTGATCGAGCACAGAGTGCTTGTTCATCCCATTGTCATCGGGGAATTATCTTCAGGGAATTTACAAAACCGCGGAGGTACCCTGTCCGATTTACAGGCACTCCCTCACGTTAACGGCACCCGGATTGAAGAATCGCTTCATTTCTTGGAGGCGCATCGGCTTTATGGTCGGGGGCTGAGCTGGAATGACATTCAGCTTCTCGCCTCCGCTGTGGTTGAGGGCGTTTTTCTTTGGTCACTGGACAAACGCCTCGATGAAGCGGCCGGGGAGCTGGGCCTTCGCCACCAAGAATGAAGAAAATTTAACCGCCGATGTCGCAGATGTCCGCAGATGTTAAAACTCCGGTGCCATCTTTGGCACCTTTATATATTTTGAGACCTCCTGATCCCGAGGAATTGCGATGAGTCCATGTTGGAGACTGCCTTCAGGCGGCTCTGGGTGCGGACCGGCTAAAGCCGGGACTCCAACGGTCCGAGCGGATCATCGGTTTTCCTCGCTCTATCTTGTTTCACTCGGTTGCGGTTAAAAAGAGAGGACTTTGTCCAAGGATTGTTCTGTTTGTTGAATTGCAGAAATCAGTTGCTCGGACAGATCAAGAGTCTCCTTGTAAATTTCCAAAAGTTGATCCTCAGAATACTCATGGGCGATGAGATTGCGGAGATCACGGATCGTAATGAGAGTATCCGCAGAAGGAATCAGAAGGAGCTTGTCGCAAAGATTCATACGATCCACAAAAGTTGGAGCATCTTCTCGCAAGAGAAGAACCACTGATTTGAGCACTTTCTGGGTGAAGATATCGGAAGTCCTCGCGAATTTTGACGTCAGGGAATCAAAACTTTCTTCATCTTCAAATGAGAGGGGCTCATTGAGGGAAATTGACTGGCACTTGACGACAGATTTTTTGAAAGATTGGAGTGCACGGGCAAGCAGCCTGCGGTTGCGTTCCAAGACGGCGGCAAGGTTTTTGGATTTCATAGTCTGACGGCAGATTCAAGGATCAGCTTTTTGAAGGGAGCTTCTGAATCCTTGCTGAAATTGACAAGGTCCAGCTTTTGGTCGCCGATTCTTTCGAGGATTTTCCTTCGGAGGCCCAGAATTGTGCGCAGAGGAAGTTTCCGCCCGGTGAGAAGAAGAATATCGATATCCCCTCCCCGAGCGGAACGATCTGTCCGTGAGCCAAAGAGGTAGGAATCCGCTCCTGGTGCGGATTCACTGATTGCGACCCTGATCGACCAGTGTTGTTTTTCCGTGATTCTCACGATGATATTCTAGCTCGAAACTCCGCATGATGAAATTTTGTTTTTGGGAAAGTACGAGTTTGACTGTTTATCTGCCCTTAAAGAGCAAAGACGGAAATCCATTTTTCAAAATCTCCCGATCCGGACGCTCAACCCCGGGATAGATTTCGAATAAAGTCTCAATTGCGGAGTGGAGCGCATCGTGGCCTGATTCCGGAATAAAGCGCAAATGGGTGGAGAGCAGCAGCGTCGGCCGATGCTCGCGCAGGTAGGGAAGCATCACCGGCAAAAGTTCAGATTCCCCTCCTTCGACGTCGATTTTTATGAATTCAAAGCGTGGAAGTTGCAATAGCCGCTCCGCCGATTCCCAGGAAAGAGCCAGTACATTAGTGGATTGCTTGCCTCGCTCGGAGGCATGGAAGCTGGTGCCACTCTGGCCAAGGTGGGAAGCCATGGCCCCCATCCGACGCAACCCGTCGGCATCGCCGAGAGCAATCTGAAAAGGCGAAACCTGACCGGGAACGTTGCGGCGAAGGTTAAAGAGAAGGCGCTCATAAGCGACGGGATCCGGCTCGAAGCAAGTCACCCGCGCGCCCAGTTTGGCGGCAAAAATCGCAGTGGGACCAACCCAAGCCCCAATGTCGCAAACCTCCATCTCTGGGCGGACCAGAGCACGATAAATCTCTAGGGTCTCGGGTTCCCAGGCTCCAAAATTCGTATCAATCCAGAACGGCCTATCCTCTGGGTGAACCTCAACCGGAAATCCCCCGATTTGTGATTCCAGATATCCCTGCCAGCAAATGCGGGCGGAGTCGTAGTGGGCTCGAAGGTTAGGAATCATAGAATTTTTTTATCGCGAAGAACGACGGATAGAACTACGTGCCGCCCATGCCATTTCTTTTGTTCGGCGAGACAATCGAACGCCCAGAGGCTCAGAAAAATCAACTTCTCTCATATAGGCCCCGTCATAAGGCAAATTCGCCACAGGTTGGCATCCTGTAAGCAACTTCCGATAGACATAATCCGGCAACCAACTGAGATTGAGTGTCACCAAGCGAATAGGCTCACCGTCCTCTTCGCGAAAAGCAAAATAGCCACCTCGTCGATCCCGGACCAGACGCTTCACCGGAATCCGACCACGAACTTTGATGGCAGCGGTCTGCCAATCGACCACGAGGGCCAGCGCATCGTCAAAGGCCTCGCCATCCTGCGGCACCCCGAGCGCGACCGTTCTCAATTCAGCCTCCTCACGGTGAGTTTGCCAGGCGTCCATTTCGTTGAAGGCCAGGCCGGAATGGACTTCAAGACGCGCCCGTTGGCCGGCGAGATAGTCGGGTTGCAGATAGAGGTCCACCATTTTGCGACAATATCCCTCAACCACGGCGACAGAGGATATGTACCCATTCAAACAACACCCACGACATTGTTCGGTCGCGTCCAAACCGGCGAAGCGAGATTCCCGTTCCGTAAGATCCCCAGCAATCATGGTATCAGAATCAAAAATCCAGAACGACTCAATCGCCCTCGCGCGAAGGAATTCCAAGATGACGAACCATCGCTCGAAGACAAAGCGCAGCCAGGTTTCCACCCCCCCCGATTTATTAAAATGGTGAGCTCGTCCGGCGATGGGAACAAAGACACTTTGGAATTCTTCAAGCAAATTCCCGGTCCGGAAGTCATCCAGCCTGAAAAAACTCACCCCGGTCGGCACGAATTTTCGATTACTCTCGTCGCCAAGAAAATAGATTTCTTTGCCTGGATTACTAAGCCGGGCTGCGGCCAGCACCGCGCCGAGGTATTCGGACGGCCCGTAGTGGACAAAAATGAGCGGTTTGGATTTCATGGAGGATCAGGCCGTGGCCCGCTGGTAAACGGCAAAGGTCTCCTCGGCTGTTCGTTTCCAATGAAATTTCGATGCCTGTGCGATGGCGGCTTCGGCAAGTTGATTTTGAAATTCGTCGTCCTCCAAAATCCGACGCGCCGCTTCGGCGAAGGCTTCGGCGTGAGTAGCTTCGGGATCAATCAAGACTCCTCCTCGACCGACCACTTCGGGAAGACTGCTTATTCCCAAGCCCAAAACTGGCGTTCCCAGAGTCATTGCCTCGAGGGGAGGAAGCCCGAATCCTTCGTAAAGAGAGGGGTAAATCAATGCGATTGCGCCCAAATAGAGTTCCGCCAATGTGTTATCGTTCGGGTTTTCGCAAACTCGAATATAACTTGAGGCGCCGAGGTCGCTGACGAGATTCAGCTCATCCTGCGAGAGTGAACGCCCCCCAATCACCAAATCAACCCGACCGCCTGATTGATTGAGTTTGACGATCGTCTCCACAGCACAGGGAAAATTCTTATAGAATACCCTCGATCCAACGTAGAGCAGATAGGGAACTCCTCCGGAATTCACAAATGGTTTCTCGGGTTTAGGCAAACTTGCCCCGAGCGGGATCACGCTGCAGCGGTCTTCTGCTGAAGGAAATCGCTCAAGAAGATCGTTCCGGGTCGATGATGAGACACAGATAATTTGATCCGCCCGTTGAATGGCTGCGCTCTGATCTTCTAGAAGACGGGAGCTCTTTTTGTAGAGGTGGCCGTACTTGGCAAAAACGAAATCATGAACAGTCAGGACAACCTTTCCGGGAATTCTCTCCCATGAAAGCGGCGGCTCGAGGTGGTAATAAGTTGGGTGAATGAGATCAAACCCACCACACCATTGGAGGAACATACGCTGAAAGAACTTTGCGGCGGAGGGAGGGGGCCCGACTCGGATTCGAGGGTGAGAGATCGGACAAAGTGGGGATGGCTGATGACCATAAATCGTCGGCCGGACAGAGGCAGGCAAACGAGGAATTAACTCACTAAAATATCGATTAATGCCTCCCGTGCCTTGAAGGGAGTAGAGATATCCATCGAAG
>Ga0222650_1000178_pt1 | contig 57942 bp, 59 predicted proteins | sample AntAcemetagen367_FD_179820 | JGI IMG/M metagenome (GOLD analysis project Ga0222650, IMG submission 179820) | Saline water microbial communities from Ace Lake, Antarctica - #367 | ecosystem: Environmental > Aquatic > Non-marine Saline and Alkaline > Saline | place: Antarctica: Ace Lake... | reverse complement strand
AAGCCACCCCCTTCCGAAAACTACCAAAACATCATGAAAACAAAAGGATTGAACTCCGCCCTGATGACATTTTTAGCTGCTGCGTTGGTCAGCCTCTCTCCGGCGCGAGCCGCTGTCACATTTGACTGGGCGGCGGTTGGCGATGTGAGCAACGCGGCGGACCCGCTGAATTCGGCAAGTGTTCCGGGGATCGGGTCGGTGTCCACGGAATACAAGATCGCGACGAAGGAAGTGAACCTGATCCAGTACACGGAATTTCTGAACGCGGTGGATCCCAACGGTCTGAACACCCAAGCTCTCTACAATGCGAGCATGGCGAGCAATGCGAACATCGCGGGGATTGCTTTCAACAGCGGGGAGTCGGCGGGGTCGAAATACAGTGTGATGGGGAGCGGGTTGCGACCGGTGACGTACGTGAGCTGGAACGACTCGGCGAGATTTGTGAACTGGTTGGAGAATGGGCAGGGAGCGGGGAGCACGGAGACGGGGGTGTATACCATGAGCGATATAACGCCGGTGCGGTCGGGGAGTGCGACGTATTTTCTGCCGACGGAAAACGAGTGGTATAAGGCGGCGTATTACGATCCGGGGGAGAGCGGGCCAGGGGATGATTATTGGTTGTATCCGACGCGGAGCGATAGCGCGCCAGGGAATGTGATTGGTTCGGGGGCCAATCAGGCGAACATGCGGAACGGGTCCAATGAATATTCGGAGACGCAAAGTAGCAGCCACAGTGTGTCACAGAATTATCTGACCGATGGGGGAGCCTACACGGACAGCGAGAGTTACTACGGGACGTATGACCAGGGAGGGAATGTCTGGGAATGGAACGAAACAATAGTGACGGGTTCCTCGCGGGGGCTGCGCGGCGGCTCCTGGCTCAGCATCGAGTACACCCTGCGTTCGTCGGACCGGAACTTCTCCACGCCCACGTTCGAGTACGACCCCCTGGGGTTCCGCGTTGCCAGTGTCCCCGAGCCGTCAGCAGTCATGTTGATGCTGGTGGGAGGAGTGGCGTTGTTGGCTCGGAGACGTCGGAAAGTTACCCTTTGAACTTTGGCCCTTTTACCCTTTGTTCATCTCGGGGTTAAATTTAAGAGGCGGGGAACGAAGCAAAGAAAGACCGCGAAGCGGTACGAATTTTTTTGGAAATTGAGTGAGGCCGAGTAAGTCGCAAAGCCCGGAATTGCCGGTGGTATTGGTCAAATGGTTCGACTACGCCAAATGGATTCTGGAGCGGACGGAGAGTTTTCCGAAGAGTCAGCGGTTTGTGCTTGGCCAGCGTTTATCCAACCAAGTGATGGAGGTCTTGGAGCTTCTGGTGGAAGCCGGCTACAGCCGCGAGAAAAAAAGTGTGCTGGCCCAAGCCAACCGGAAGATGGAAGTGGTGAGATGGACTATTAGAATGTGCAAGGACCGGAATCTGCTCTCCGTCTCCCAGTTTGAACACAGCGCAAAGAGTCTCAACGAATGTGGAAAAATGGTGGGAGGGTGGTGGAAGTCGGCCGAAACCACGCAGGGGTGAGACTCATTAGCCACGGCTAAAAACTTCCGGGATGGCTCAGCGAACACATTCCGAACGGCCATGAAAACGCATAAACACCTTTGGGCAACAATGGCGTCACCGGAGAATCTGCTGGCAGCGGCCACGGAAGCGATGCGGGGCAAACGGTCCCGTCCGCCTGCGGCCCGGTTTTTTGCCCGGTGGGAGACGGAAGCGCTGCGGCTGAGCGAGGAGTTGCAGGAGGGGAGTTATCAGCCCGGGCGCTATACCTATTTCAAAATCTTTGAACCGAAAGAACGGGTGGTGGCGGCGGCACCATTCCGCGACCGGGTGGTTCACCATGCGTTGGTGCGGGTGTTGCCGCCGCTTTTTGAGCCCCGGTTTATTGAGGACAGCTTCGCCTGCCGCCCCGGGAAGGGAACCCATGCGGGTGTGCGCCGTGCGGCGGAGTTCGCCCGGAGGTTTCCTGTGGGCCTGAAATGCGACCTGCGGCGATACTTTCCCAGCATCGATCATGATATCCTCATGAGTCGGCTCCGGCGGGTGGTGGCGGATCCTTCCGTGCTCGGGTTGATCGAAAAAATTCTTGCCAGCCATCAGGAGAGCACCCGGAAGAAATATGGAGGTTCGCTTTTCGATGTGAGCGAGGTCGCCGTCGGACTGCCGATCGGCAATCTGACCAGCCAGTTTTTCGCGAATGTGCATCTCGATGGCTTCGATCATTTCGTGAAACAGCAGCTTCGCGTGAAGGGGTATGTTCGCTACGTGGATGATTTCCTGCTCTTTGCGGAGGATCGCCGGACGGCGCGGGCCTGGGGTGAGGCGGCAAGAGAGTATCTCTCGGGCTTGCGGATGGAGATTCACCCCGACAAATACCGGGTCTGCGACACGTCGGTCGGGGTGGACTTTTGCGGGTTTGTCGTGAGGGCGGATGGCCGGATTCGCGTTCGGCGGGCGAGTGTGCGACGATTTCAGAAAAAGTTTCGCGAGCGCCGATGGCAGTGGCGGCGTGGTGAGTGCCATGCGACCGATGTGCGGGCCACAGTTCGGGCGTGGGTGGCGCATGCTGCGCACGCGCAAAGCTGGCACTTGCGCTCCGAGGTTCTTCGCGGTTAGATGGCAGTGTAGGTGCGAGGCATGAAAACGCGGGTTCCTCGCGGGGGCTGCGCGGCGGCTCCTGGAACAACAACGAGAACAACCTGCGTTCGTCGAACCGGAACAACAACACGCCCACGAACGAGAACAACAACCTGGGGTTCCGCGTTGCCAGGCCCCCGAAAATAGGCAGGTCCACACGGCCCGATCCGTCGGAGGTGGGATAAAGCCTCGGTCGGCAGTGCCGTCTCGGGGACCAGCCTCGCATCCCGGGCGGAAGCTCCGGCTTCCGGCCAAATAAAAAAAGCTCCGGCAGCGGAAAGTAGTCCGTGCGAAATCCGTTGTCGGAGCATTTTTCTCCGTTTCCTCCGATTTCTCCAGTAAAAGAATTTGTTCCCATGGAAGAAGACCCCCACCAACCGCACGACAAACTGTTTAAAGCGGGGTTCAGCGATCCCGTGAATGCGGCGGCGTTCTTGCGGGAACAAATTCCAGACGAACTGTCCGCGCAGGTGGAGTGGGAGGCGATGCGTCTGGAACCGGGCTCGTTTGTCGATTCGCAGTTCCGAGCCAGTGAAAGCGACCTGCTTTTCTCAGTTCCGATGGCGAGGCGGGATTCGCTGCTGTATCTCCTCTTCGAGCACCAGCGCGAACGTGATCCATGGGTTGGGTTGTGACTGCTGCGGTGTATGGTGCGGATTTGGGAAGATTTTCGGAAAGCCAATCCCGAAGCGAAAAAACTGCCAGGGATCGTTCCCGTGGTGTTGGCGCAAAACTCCCGGCGGTGGGAGATTGCGCCGGGGTTCGCGGACCTTGTCGATGTCCCCGATGGAGTCAGACCGTTCGTGCCAGATTTTGCCTTCCGTCTGATTCAGCTTGCGGAGATGCCGTTCGAAGCGATTCGCGGCACCTCGGCGGGAATCTTGATCCTCCGAACTCTGAAGGCGGAGCGACGGGGGAGATGCTGGGGCGGGAAGTATGGGATCCTCGACTTATGACGGAGGCCCCGGCAATCTTTGAAACCATTCTGCGCTATATCCTTGCCTCTGGCGAAATTGACAAAGAGGCCTTTTTGGATAGAGTGAAAACAGTTCAGGACGCCAAACTTCAGGATAAAGCTATGACACTTGCACAACAGTTTCACCATGAGGGCCATCAGGAAGGTCGTCAGGAGGGTCGTCAGGAAGGTCGTCAGGAGGGTCGTCAGGAGGGTCGTCAGGAGGGCCAAATTCAGGCAAAGCAGGCGGATGTTGTTGATGTTCTGGAAATTCGCTTTGAAAGAGTTCCCGAGGGGCTCCGTGAGGAAATTGGGAAAATCACAGACCCCCTGCGTCTGAAGGATCTCCACAAACGGGCGGTGATTTGCGCCAGCTTGGAAGAGTTTGCTGGCGGGTTGTAGGAGTTGTCTCCTGGAAGCGATCTCCATCTTATTTTCCGCGCTATCAGGTCATTCTCTTTGAAAGCCCGGTCGAATATGGACGGTTTTCTCAGCGATGTTTTGGATGATACTGTCCCAAAAACAATTTGTACAATTACGATTTCGTAACATTCAGCGTCACTCGCCCAAAGCAACAAGAATGCCGAACACTACAGTCAAAAAGAGGGGTTTGTGAAATTTTTCACAAATAGGGCTTGCCTGAAATTCATTGGATGCATAAAAGAAACTTTTCTCCGAAATGAGGGCACGGAAAAAACTCAGGAATTGTTCGACGAGCCGTGTCTGAGGACGGAGAAAAAAACATAGAAACCATGGCATCTTTTTCCATTATTGCGGCAAGCGTTACGCTCCATGCTCCGAGTCTGGGCGCGGAGTTTTTCGAGTGGCTGACGAATTCCATTGTGGCAACCTTTTTGGTGGTTGGCGTGATTGTTTATTGGGCGCGGCAGGCGACGAAGAAGATGGAGATCATTCCTGGTCAATCGCAAAACCTCTTCGAAGCCATTGTGGTGGCCCTGCATGAGATGCTGGAAGGCATCGTCGGCAAGCATATGATCAACCGGGTCTTCAGTCTCCTCGCCTCCCTGTTCATCTTCATTCTCATCGCGAATTGGTTTGGATTGTTGCCCGGGGTGGGCTCCATCGGTTGGGGAGTTCGTGAGCCTGGGTTTCTTAATGTTCCGAATGTTGAGGTGCCTTTCTTGCGCCCGACCACGGCCGATTTGAATATGACGATGGGGATGTCTGCTGTCTTCATGGTGCTGTGGCTGATCTGGACGATCCGCGAAATCGGCGTGGGTGGTTTCATTAGCCATACTTTCGGGGTTAAAGGCGGTCTCAAGGGAATTATGGCGGTGCTCCTGATGCCGATTTTCCTCTTTGTCGGTGTGATCGAAATCATTTCCATGGCGTTCCGGCCGGTCTCGCTTTCTTTGCGACTTTTCGGAAACGTCTATGCGGGTGAGACCCTCCTCTCCACCATGATCACTTTGGGGAAGACTCTTGGATTTCCGGATTGGCTGGCTGCCATTTCCAGCGTTATTATTCCGATTCCCTTTTATTTTCTCGAACTCCTCGTCGGTCTTTTGCAGGCCCTGGTTTTCACCCTGCTCTGTGCCGTCTATATCCAACTCTCCACCTCGCATGACGGGGAGGAGGAGCACTAAAATTTTTCGCCGTGACCGTGGCAAGACCGCGGGCGGCGAGAATAAACCAACAAAAAAAATCCTATGACAACATTACTTCTTGCAGCAGAAACCGTGGCCGCGGCCGGCGGAATTACTGGCAGCTTCACCCTCGGTATCGCGGGTGCTGGAGCCGCCATCGGCATTGGTCTCGTCGGAGCCAAGGCGGTCGAAGCCGTCGGACGCAATCCTGGGGCCTTTGGTCGCATTCTGACCATCGGCATCATTGGAATGGCCTTGGCGGAAGCTATCGCCATTTACGCCTTGATTCGCGCATTTGCCGGCCAGTAATAGACCCGATTAAGGGGCCGTGGTCTTTGTGACAACGGTCCCTCCCCTTTCTACCTTACCCTATGGACGTCATCACCACCTTGTTTGGTACCTTTGGAGTCACTTGGCCGAAATTCATCGCCCAGGTCATCCTCTTCATTGTCGTTTACGGAATTTTGAGCAAATTTGCCTTCGGGCCGATTCTTGAGATGCTCAACGAACGCCGCCGCCGCATCGAAGAGGGGCAGAACAATGCCGAAAAAATCAAAAAGCAACTGGCCGAAGCGGAACTCCGCTATCAGGAAGTTTTGCGCAAGGCGAATGACGATGCCACCAAGTTGCTGGATGAAGCCAGGTCCACCAGCGACGCCCACACTCAGAAAGCCACCCAGCAAGCGATCAAAGAAGCCGAAGGCATCATCGTCAAAGCCCGCCAAGCGATCGAGCAGGAGCGCGGCAAGATGGTGGCGGAAGTCAAAAAAGAAATGGTCGAACTCGTGGTCAATACTACGGCCAAGGTGGTCGGCAAGGTGATTACGCCGGAAGATCAAAAACGCCTCTCTGAGGAAACTTCCAACCAACTCGCCGCCTGAGGCCCGTCTCCTATGAAGATGAGCAGAGAAGCACGTCGAACCGCCCGTGAGTTGGCCAAACTCAGCATGGTGGATGGTCACGTGGACGCCGCAAGAGTCGAAATAATTTCCTCCGAAGTGGTGGCCGATAAGCCCCGCAGCTATTTGTTGATCCTCAAAGAATTCACTCGCCTCATCCGGCTCGAACTCGAAAAACGCCACGCCGTGGTTGAAAGTGCAGCCGCACTCGACGCCACCGGCAGGGCGGAAATCGAAAATAATCTCAAACAGAAATTTGATTCCGACATCACGGCGGAATTCCACATTGTTCCTACTCTTCTGGGCGGCCTGCGCGTCAAGCTCGGCAGCGACGTCTGGGACGGTAGCGTCCGGGGACGCCTTTCCTCATTTTCGAAACAACTTTAATTAAACGGTCAATCTCATGAGCAACATCCTGCAAGAACTCGAAGCAAAAATCGGAGGCATCCAAAGCGCTTCGACCACAAAAACCAATGTCGGCATCGTCCGGGAGGTTGGTGACGGCGTAGCACGAATCGAAGGCCTCAGCGACGCGATGCTGAATGAAATGTTGGAGTTCCCCGGCGGACTCTACGGGCTGGCTCTCAACCTGGAAGAGACCGAAGTCGGCGCCATCATCTTGGGCGATTACACCTCGATTGGAGAAGGCGACGAGGTCAAGACCACCGGGCGATTGCTCCAGACTCCTGTGGGAATGGTCATGTTGGGCCGGGTCGTTGATGCCCTTGGTCAGCCCCTTGACGGCAAGGGCCCCATCGACGCGAAGGAATTTTATCCGGTTGAAAATCTTGCTCCCGGGATTATTCGCCGGAAGGGCGTCACCCAGCCGGTTCAGACTGGCATTATGGCAATCGACGCCATGATTCCGATCGGTCGGGGACAACGCGAGCTCATCATTGGAGATCGCGCCACTGGAAAAACCACCATTGCCATTGATACCATTCTTAACCAAGCCAAGGCCAACAAGGCGGGTGAAGAAGGCAATGATCCGGATTTCCGGCCCATGTATTCCATCTATGTGGCGGTGGGACAAAAGAATGCGAACATTGCCCGTGTGGTCAATGTGTTGGAAAAAAACGACGCGTTGAAATACACCATCATCGTGGCGTCTTCCGCTTCGGACAGTGCGACCAACCAATATATTGCTCCCTTCTCCGGGGCCGCCATCGGTGAGTGGTTCATGAACAATGGCAAGGATGCCCTCATCGTTTTTGATGACTTGACCAAACACGCGGCGGCTTACCGTCAGGTCTCCCTCTTGCTCAAGCGTCCTTCCGGTCGGGAAGCATATCCCGGTGACGTCTTCTATCTCCACAGTCGCTTGCTGGAACGTTCCGCTCGTGTGGGTGAGAAATACGGCAACGGTTCTTTGACTGCTCTGCCTATCATCGAAACGCAGGCCGGCGACGTATCCGCCTACATTCCGACCAACGTCATCTCAATCACTGACGGACAGATCTACTTGGAAACCGATTTGTTCTATCAGGGCATTCGCCCCGCCATTTCGGTCGGTCTCTCGGTCTCTCGGGTCGGTTCGGCCGCACAAATCAAAGCGATGAAGCAGGTGGCCGGGAAGCTCAAGGGCGATTTGGCCCAATATCGTGAGCTGGCGGCATTCGCCCAATTCGGTTCTGACCTTGATGCCCGCACCAAAGCCACTCTGGATCGCGGAGCCCGCATCGTCGAACTCTTCAAGCAGTCCCAATACCAACCCATGGCAGTGGAGTTGCAGTCCGCTGTCCTCTGGGCGATGCAAAATGGCTACCTCGATCCGATTCCGGTGGATCGGGTGAAGGAATTTCAAAACAAATTGCAGGAATTTCTTACCGTCCGAAAAGAAGCCGTCCTCAACAAGATTCTCGCCAAAAAGAAAATCGACGATGAAATCGAGGCGGAACTCAAAGCCGCGTTGAACGAATTCAAAACAATCTTTAATTAAATTTTCGATTCTCGATTCTCGATTTTCGATTGATCCAATGATGACACCAAACCTTACAGAGGACGCCTTGAAGCTGCGAACGAAGGAGTTTGCGGTTCGGATTGTCCGTATGGTGGACGCTTTGCCTGATTCGGTTTCGGGACGGGTTCTTGCGCGTCAGGTCATGCGGAGTGGAACCTCTGTGGCGGCCAATTATCGGGCCTTGTGCCGATCCAAGTCGGTTGCCGATTTCATCAATAAAACATCGATCGTGGAAGAGGAGGCCGACGAAACTTCCCTCTGGCTGGAACTCATTTCGGAAACCGAAAAACTCCCCGCTATAAAAATTGCTCCTCTCTTGAAAGGGTCTGGCGAACTCACCGCCATTTTCGTGGCAAGTCGCCGTACCGCCCAACGCAATCGAAAATCGAAAATCGAAAATCGAAAATAATCCATGGCTTCTCTCCGTGACATTCGCCGACGCATTAAGTCGGTCAAGAACACCGCCCAAATCACTAAGGCGATGCAGATGGTCGCTGCTTCAAAGATGCGCAAAGCGCAGGAGGCGGCGCTCAACGGTCGTCCCTATGCGGAACTCCTCAACCGGGTGCTCGTCTCGTTGCGGGACCGGGTGGATTCCTCCCTGCATCCCTTGCTGGAACGCCGCGAAGTCAAACATGAGTTGGTCATCGTTCTGAGCACCGATAAGGGACTCTGCGGCGGTTTAAATACCAATCTCTTTCGTGAGGTGGTCACTTTTGATCAGGCGACGACCCAGTTCATTTCCGTGGGACGCAAAAGCACCCAGTTTTTGGCCCGGACGAAGCGGAACATGATCGCGGATTTCGCCCTTAAAGATCATCCCAGCTTTTTGGAGGTCAAGGCGATTTCCAAGTTTGCGATTGAGAAGTTTCTCTCCGGCGACGTGGACAAGGTCACAGTTCTCTATCCGCGTTTTGTCAACACTCTCAATCAGACTCCGACGAAGCTCTCCCTCCTGCCTATCACCAGCTTGGAAGAGGCCGGCTTGATTGGAATTGAGGGGGAACCGATCGCGGCTCCCGAGGGAGGTTTGCTTTTCGAACCCAGCGCCGAGAGCATTCTCGATGCGATCGTTCCTTATTACATCCATTACAGCCTTTATCAAACAGTGCTGGCCACCCGGGCTTCAGAACACAGTGCTCGGATGGTGGCAATGAAAAGCGCCAACGACAACGCCAAGGGCCTCGTTAAGGATCTCACTCTCGAATACAACAAGGCGCGACAGGCCGCCATCACCACGGAACTTCTCGAAATCTCCACGGCGCAACTCGCGCTCGGCTAATCATCATCATCACCATGAGCACAAAAGGAAAAATTGTCCAAATCATCGGTCCCGTTGTGGACGTTGAATTCAACCCGCAAGACGGCCCGATCCCCAAGATCTACGACGCGTTGGAGGTCCAGTTTGAAGTAGGCGGCGTAAACACCAAGGTCACTCTCGAAGTGCAGCAACACTTGGGCGAAAGCTGGGTGCGTGCCATTGCGATGAGCGGAACCGAAGGTATGAAGCGTGGCACTGAAGTCATCGGCACGGGCGCTCCAATTTCCGTCCCGGTCGGCGAAGGAATCCTCGGGCGAATCTTCAACGTTGTCGGGGAACCGACCGACGAGCGGGGTCCGGTCAAATTCGATAAAAGGTATCCGATTCATCGCCCCGCGCCCCCGCTCATCGAGCAGGACACCACGGCCTCGATCCTCGAAACCGGAATCAAAGTCATCGATTTGATTTGCCCCTTCATTAAGGGCGGTAAAGCCGGCGCCTTCGGTGGAGCCGGGGTGGGCAAGACGGTCGTCATTCTTGAGCTCATCAACAACATCGCCAAGGAACATGGTGGTTATTCGGTCTTCGCCGGAGTGGGGGAACGAACCCGTGAGGGCAACGATCTCTATCATGAAATGAGCGAGGCCGGTGTCATCAATCAGGAAGACCTATCCAAATCGAAAGTGGCCCTCGTTTATGGTCAAATGAACGAACCTCCCGGAGCGCGTCTGCGAGTGGCCTTGTCGGCCCTGTCCATGGCGGAGTATTTCCGCGATGAGAAAAACCAAGACGTGCTTCTCTTTGTGGACAATGTTTTCCGTTTCTCCCAAGCGGGAGCGGAGGTCTCGGCCCTTCTGGGCCGCACCCCGTCGGCCGTGGGGTATCAGCCCACTTTGGCCGCGGAAATGGGCGACCTGCAGGAACGCATCACTTCGACCACCAAAGGGTCCATCACCTCCGTGCAGGCGGTTTATGTGCCGGCGGACGATTTGACCGATCCTGCTCCCGCCAATACCTTTGCCCACTTGGATTCGACCCTCGTGTTGGAACGCTCCATTGCCGAGCTCGGCATCTACCCTGCGGTGGATCCTCTCGCCTCCACCTCCAAGGCCCTTTCAGCCGACATCGTGGGGGATGAACATTACGGCGTCGCCCGTGACGTCCAAACCGTCTTGCAGCGCTATAAAGATTTGCAGGACATCATCGCCATTCTCGGGATGGACGAACTTTCTGCGGAAGACAAATTGACCGTCTTCCGGGCTCGCAAAATCCAGCGTTTCCTCTCCCAGCCCTTCCACGTGGCGGAAATTTTCACCGGCACGCCGGGGCAATACGTCAGCATTCAAGAAACGATCCGCGGCTTCAAGGAGATCCTCGAGGGCAAGCACGACGACGTGCCTGAGGGGAACTTCTACATGAAGGGCGGAATTGACATGATCAAAGAATGAGGAAATTTTCGATTCTCGATTTTCAATTTTCGATTGAAGAATCCGGGAGTCGAAAGTGGCCCAGGCCAATTAACCGCCCCCAATAAAAATCGAAAATCGAAAATCCCCCAATCGAAAATTGCCATGACTCTTCGACTTGAAATCGTAACTCCCGAAGCAAAAATCTACTCAGATGACGTGGAATCCGTGGTCATTCCCGGGTCCGAGGGTGAACTGGGGATTTTGCCGCAGCATGTGGGGTTGATGACGCAGCTCTTGCCTGGGGAACTCCGGATTACTCAAAAAGGTATCGAGTCCCGATTGGCGGTTGGAGAGGGTTTTGTCGAGGTCACCGGCGAGAAGGTCGCGATCCTGACCGACATGGCAGTTGCGGAGAGTGATATCGACGAAACGGCGGCCGAAGAGGCCGTTAGACGTGCCGAGGCGGCCATGAAAGAAGATCACCTTGATGAGGAAGGCTACGCCGCCGTCCAAGCCGCTCTTATGAATTCGCTGGCTCAGCTTAAGGTCAAGCGCCGGCGCCCGCACTGATCCCGAATTTTCTTTTCGGTCAGGCACGGGGCCCATTTCGTGGCGGGGTTTTGTCATCAGACGGTAGTTTTTTGGGCGGCGTTTTCTGACCCGCGGTTCGCTCCGGCCACGCCGAAGGGGATTGAAGTCACTGGCGATGGCGCGGAGCATTTCCTCAACTATCTGAGCACGCTCATGCCAACTTCAGTGGTGCTAGTTGACAAATTAGGTGTGTACACATATCCTGTGTTCATGGCAAATATCACCCTCTCTGTGGACGAGAATCTTATTCAACAGGGCCGCCAATATGCCAAAATGCGGGGAACGAGCCTCAACGCCCTGGTGCGGAATCTTCTCGCAGATGCCGTGAGCAAGCCGGATTCGGCAGTGGATGCGATGATCGAAAGCCTGCGCCAGTCTCCTGGCGATTCCAAGGGACGAAAGATCATTCGCCAGGATCTGCATCGTCATTGACCCATGCGTAAGCGGAGTTTCCTCGACACCAATATCCTGCTCTATGCCGTGGACCGTGCGGATGCGGCGAAGCGGGAAACGGCACTTGAACTGATCGATCAACACGCCAAGAACCGGAGTGGGGTCATCTCCACTCAGGTCTTGGAGGAATTTTACTCCGCCGCGACCCGGAAGCTTGGGATCGCGCCGCTCCAGGCTCGGCAGCATCTGCGCGACTTTCGGATTTTCGATATTGTCCAAGTCACTCCCGATCTGATCGAGACAGGCATCGAGTGCAGTATCTTGAATCAGCTTTCGTTTTGGGACGGACTCATCGTGGCCGCCGCCACAGTGGCTGCCGTCACAACCTTGCTTTCGGAAGATTTGAGCGCCGGGCAGAGCATTTCGGGGGTTGCCGTTGTCAATCCGTTTGCGGGCAAAGCCTGACCGCACCCGGCGGGCAGTTTTGCCCTTTCTTAAAAAATCATTTGGCATCGTCGCAAAGACGAGTACCCTCACCGCAATGTTCTTTCGCGGCGCCCTGGCAATATTTTTGGTGTCCGGGGTCTGCGCGCACGCAGCGGGTCCCGTTTTGCCCCGTTCCGTCCTCAAGCAAGCTGCGGTCGAGAGTGCCACCGACAATATTCGTTCCGGATGGTGTGGACGGGGGATTTTTTCGATTTTGAACAAATCGGGTCTGGGGGCTCGCTTGCAGCCAGGGAATGGCCAGGACTGGGAAGGCATTCTCACCAAAGCGGGTTGGAAGCCGGTCAAATGCATGTCACCAGTAAAGGCTCCTTTGGGGAGCGTTTTGGTCTATCTGGGCGATGCGCGTCTGGGAAAACGGCCCCGAGGAACGCCCGGAGGGCGTTTCGGGCATGTGGAAATGGTGGCACTCGGTTCGAATGGCAACCGTCTTTACGTGGCAGATTCTCCCCGCCCGCGACCTGGCGGAACCGTCTTGGATAATTTTACGGGTCGGGCTTGGTTGCCGCCTGGTCCTTCGATTTGGCAGGCTCCGGCGGTGGAAGATCAAGTGGCCGTAATCATGCGGGAACGCAAGAAAATGGCTTTGATGGAATTTTCCCGTCGGCGAGGAGAGTTGACCTCAGTCACCACCACGCTGACCGAAGGAAATCTCTGATTCGGTTCTTGACCCTGTCTGAGGGTTGCCAACTTCTCTGGCGCCGCCTTCTGCGGGGAGAATCGAAAGTGAGAGATCCTTCGCGGGCTCAGGATGACAGGATCGGTCTCAGACTTTCTGCCAGGCGGGTTTATTGGAGTGAACCCAGTGGTAGTATTCGGCGCGCTTCAATTGGCTGGCTCCGTCTTCATCGACGAGAATGGTGGCTTTCTGATGAAATTGCAAAATCGAGGCTGGCACGGAAGCGGTAACGGGGCCTTCCACGGCGTCGGCGAGAGTTTTTGCTTTGGCTTCGCCAAAGGCGAGGAGAACAATTTCCCGGGCTTCCATGATGGTGCCGACGCCCATAGTGAGGACGTGACGGGGAATGTCCTCGGCGCAATCGAAGAAGGGGGCGTTGTCCTGCCGGGTGCGTTCGGTCAGAGTCTTGATCCGGGTGCGCGAGGCGAGGGAGGAGCTGGGTTCGTTGAAGCCGATGTGGCCATCGCCGCCGATGCCGAGAATTTGCAAATCGATGCCCCCGGCCGCGAGAATGGCTTCTTCATATTTTCGGCAAGTGTCGGGAACATCCGTGGTCAATCCGTCGGGGATGTGGGTCTTTTTTTCGTCAATATTGATATGACGAAATAAATTCTCCTCCATGAATTGGTGGTAAGAGGCGGCGTGCGTGGGGGCGAGCCCGAGATACTCGTCGAGATTGAAGGTGGTGACCTCTTTGAAATCCAATCCCTCCTCGCGGTGGAGGCGGATCAATTCCTGATAGAGCAAGACCGGGGTGCTGCCGGTGGCGAGGCCAAGGACGGCGTCGGGCTTGGCGCGAAGGAGGCGGGCGATCCAGCGCGCACCAAGGGCGCAGGCATCTTGTTTGGTGGGTTGAATGAGGACTTCCATGGAAGAAAATTATGAAGTATGAAGTATGAAGTATGAAGCGGGAATGTTGGCGGACATTTAGGATGCTTCTTCTTCCTCTCCTGTGAGTTGCTCGGCGAGGGTGGCCCATTCGGCATTGGCGGTGGCGAGCGACTCGGTCACTTTGGCGAGTTGACGGTTGAGTGGGATGGCATTGCTGCCTCCATTGTAGAGGGCCGGATCTTCCAGATCGTTGGTGAGAGATTTTTGTTTGGCTTCGAGTTCGGCGATGGAGGATTCGAGTTCAGTCACTCGTTTTTGGCGGTCGCGACCGGCCTTGGCTTCCGCTTTGCGGAGGTCGGCTTCCGCTTTCCGCTGCTGGCGGATTTCCTTCATCCCCATCTTAGGAGCAGCCGGGGCGACTGGGGCTTCGTCGGAGACGGAGGGTTGATGGTTATGGAGCTTGGCGACGAGGGCGGCCCGCTCGCCGGTCGCTTCGGTTTTTTCCAAATAGTATCCATAGTCGCCCGCATAGGGGGTCAGTTTTCCGGCATGAATGTGGATCACCGTAGTGGCGAGAGCGCGGATGAAATGGACGTCATGGCTGACAAAGAGGAGGGTGCCTTCGTATTGTCGGAGCGCCTGAATAAGGGCGTCGATACTGGGCATGTCGAGGTGGGTGGTGGGCTCATCCAGGAGCAGAAGGTTGGGGGGATGGAGGAGCAATTTCACCAGGGCGAGGCGGCTTTTTTCTCCTCCGCTAAGCACGCCGACGGTTTTGAAGACGTCATCGCCCCGGAAGAGGAAGGATCCGAGGATGGTGCGGGCAGCTTGCTCGCTCACACCGGTGACATCGGCGAGGGATTCCTGCAAGACAGTGTGGCGGGTTCGGAGGGTTTCCGTCCGGTGCTGGGCAAAGTAGCCGATGCTGGCATTGTGCCCGGGGATCCGTTCGCCGCCCTGAATCGGGACGATGTCGGCGATGATCTTCAGGAAGGTGGATTTGCCGGCTCCATTAGGGCCAACGAGGACGGTGCGCTGTCCGCGTTCGATTTCCAAATTGAGATCGCTGTAAACGACATGGCTGCCGTAGGACTGGCGAACATTTTTCAGCGTGATGACCCGTTGGCCGCTCCGGGGCGGTTGGGGGAAGGCAAACTTCACGGTGGCCTCGGGGGTCTCGGGGGCTTCCATGCGCTCCATCCGGGCGAGACGTTTGATCCGTTCCTGGGCCTGGGATGCTTTGCTGGCCTTGGCGCGAAAACGATTAATGAAATCCTGGAGGTGGGCAATTTCGCGTTGCTGGTTCTTGTAAGCGGCCAGGTATTGTTCCTCGCGGGCTTGTTTTTGGTCGAGAAAGTCTTCGTAGGTGCCGACGTAGCGGTGGAGTCTTTGACGAGAGATCTCCACCATGACGCGGCAAATGGCGTTGAGAAAGAAACGGTCGTGAGAGATGACAAGGATGGCTCCGGAATAATTGCAAAGGTGATTTTGAAACCAACCGAGCGTTTCGAGGTCGAGGTGGTTCGTCGGCTCATCAAGCATGAGGATGTCCGGTTCCATCACGAGGAGGCGAGCGAGGTGGGCCCGCATAATCCAGCCTCCGCTCATCGTCCGCGCGAGCCGATCGCAGTCGGTGGGGGCAAAAGCCAGCCCATCGAGGATGCGTTTGGCTTTGGCTTCGAGGTTGTAGCCGTCGTTCTCGACGAACTCGGCGAGGCCATCGTGATGCTCGGCCGCATTTTCGTCGGGAAATTCGCGCAGTTTTCGATAGGCCTCTGCCATCTGAGGAGAAACGGAAGCTGCCAGTTGGAGCACGGTTTCTTCGCCTGAGGGGGCACTTTCCTGGGGAAGATATCCGAGGGTGGTGCCGCGCTGAAGGGAGACGGATCCCGCGTCTGGGGAATTCTCGTTCAGGATGAGGGAGAAAAGGGTCGATTTGCCCGCACCGTTGGGCCCGATGAGTCCGATTCGGTCCCCGGAATTGATTTGCAGGGAGGCGTCCTCGAAAAGGGTGCGGCCGCCATAAGATTTGGTGATTTGAGAAACAGTAAGCATGAAAAGGGCGGGCAGGTTATCGTGTCATTCCCGATTCTGCAAGGCAGGGGGCAGAGAAAGGCAGAACATTCAATGGCGTAATCTCCGGAAACTTCGATGCTCGACGTTCACAGCCCCTCCCGGAGGGCCTGGGATACCGCGATCTCCAGGGGACGGGACCCCTGACCGTCCAATTGGTCGTCGATGGTCTCGAGGCGATGGATCAAATCGACGACACTCGCGCGCGGAGCGGGGCCGCCGGCGGCAGGACAGAAGTGAGTGCGACACCCGAAGGGGCGGTCCTGGTAGATCAGGCAGCGCGCGGTTTCCGGATGGAGGAGGGGGCAGGCCCCGTCGGCTCGTTCCGGCAATTTTCGTCGCCCGGTGGCCCGGAGGGCCTGGGCCGCGACGAGCGCTTCGCCCTTGGTGAGGTGGGGCGTCAGGCCGGTGATTTTGAAGTGGCAACACTCGGTCCGCAGGGTGCAGTTGCGGGCCAGCGGGCGCTCGGCCAATTCCTTGTAAATGGCGCGAACCTCCTGCAATTCCGGGGAGGGCCCTCCGCCTCGATTTCTACGATTTGCCATGATTCGATCTGAGGAAAAAATTGCCGACAGTGGGAATTTGAGATCGGGGGAAGGTCCGACGACCGCCCGATGGAAAAATGGCCTGAGTCACAAATTTTCCAACACGACGTTGAAGACGGCGGTGTTGTCGTGGAAGCCGTCGAGCCGTTCCGAGCCGGGGCCGGCTCCGAGAATGAGACCATCTTCGGCGACGCCGATGGCGGCGGAGGCCGGGAAGGCGGACGGTTCGCTGGGAGACTCAGGAAGCGAGGCCAAGCTGGATCCGGGTCCGGTGGCCCAAGTGAAGGAAGGAACGCCTTGGGCATTGATTCCCCCCACCGCGAGGCCCCGGTCATTGCGGAACGGATAGCCATTGAGGTTCATCCCGCCGATGCTTTGCTTTCCGGCCACAAGGATGAGAGCGCTTTCCCCGGCATAGGCGCGGGCGGTGGCCACGGCTTCATCGAGGGAGATGATTTCGCGCAACATGCGTTCGCCGGCGTTTTGGTAGGCGGCTTTGCCTGCCAGTCCGGCGTCAACGATGAGGAGGTACCCGTCGTGACCGTATTGGAGCAATTGAATGGCGTGTTGGACCATTTGGGCTAGGGTGGGTTGGGAACTTGCGGCAGGGATTTCGTCACCAAAGGCGAGGTTGCCGGGAGCAAAAACTCCCAGCAGTTGGGGACTGCGCCAGCGCGGGGAGTTTTCCAATTCCGAAAGGTTTCGCACGATGTCATAACCTTTTTGCCGCATCTCGAGCATGAGGTCGCGGCCATCCGTGCGGCGTCCGCCTTTGTGTTCGGGGAGCATGTCCGCTTCCCCGCCACCGAGGATGACGTCTAACGGGGTCGTGTCGGTCAAGTGGGCCGCGATGGCAAGAGAATCATGGGGATCTCCGCCTTGGCCGTAGAAGACTCCGGGTGTGATGTCCGATAAGGCCGCATTGGAGACGAGGCCAACCGCGCGATTGTAGTCATGGCGGGCGATATCGACAAGGTTCCGAAGCGGTTGACCGGACGGGGCCACTCCCATGGAGCCGTTATTGACTTTTTGGCCCGTGGCGATGGCGGTCGTGGCGGCCGCGGTGTCGCTGACGGCGAAGTCATTGGCCTGCGAAGAGAGAAATCCGAGGTGGGGGAATTTCTCTAGGTTAAGGCGGTAATCCGCTCCGCCCTGATAAATCCTCGCTGCCGTGATTGCGGAGGGCGAGAGGTTATCGGTCAGAAAAACAATGATCGCAAAGGGCTTTTGCACCACCCAGTTGGTGTAAAAAAGAATTCCCCCTGCGATAAAAACAAGGAGACAAACGAGGGCGATAAAACGATTGCGAATGCGATTGCTCATAGGTGGCGGCCGACTCCACTTCCAACATATTCAAGACTTTTGCGCAATAGTGCGTCTTTTCGATTGCCGAAAACGAATCGGTTGGAGATATTGAGTCTCCGCATTACCCGATGGTGTAACGGTAACACAGCGCCCTTTGGAGGCGTTATTCATGGTTCGAATCCATGTCGGGTAGCCACTCTCCTTTCGGAGGTTTTGGGCAAAAATGTCCGTTTTCGCATTTGCGAAATAAAGGAAAACATGGGAAGAAACATCCATCGCACGAGGAAATTATAGTTGGGAACGTCCGCATCGTCGGAGAGAGGCACCGCCATGGTTTTTGCGCTGGTGGTTTTATGGACCGATTGCGGTGATGATTCTGGGCACGGTGGTGGCCTGGTTTAGTGCCATGTATTTCATGGCGCAATTTGAGAGTCGGGCGGCGGATTTCGATTTGGCCGAACTCGAACACATGGAGGCGGCTTCGGTTATTTACGACCGGGAGGACCGCGAGTTGGGAAAAATTTTTCTCCAAAATCGTCATCCTGTCTCCTTGGATCAAGTGGCACCTCTGATGGAGAAGGCGGTCATTGCGGCAGAGGACAACAACTTCGCTTCCCATAGCGGGGTTGATTATATGGGCGTATTGCGGGCGGCGGTGGCGAATTATCAGAGTGGTAAGATCTCCCAAGGGGCCAGCACCGTGACCCAGCAGTTGGCAAGAAATTCCTTTGATCTCAAGGAGCGCACCTACCAGCGAAAATTCTTGGAGATGTTTTTGGCTCAGCGGATCGAGCGGAATCTGAGCAAGGATAAGATTATGGAGTTGTACCTGAATCGGGTCTATTTCGGCAGCGGTTTCTATGGGGTGGATGCTGCCGCCCGGGGATATTTTGGCCGCAGCGCTAAGGAACTGGAACTCGGACAATGTGCCATGTTGGCCGGGCTGCTCAAGAGTCCCCAGGCGCTCTCGCCCTTCAACAACAAGGAAGCCGCCCAACGCACCCGGGATTTTGTGCTGAGGCGGATGCGCGAGCAGGGATTTATCACCCGGGCGCAATACAATGAACAAATTGAGCTGCCGCTTTATGTCATGAAGCGGACTAATCCTTTCAAGGTATCCTATGCGGTGGATTTTATCCGCCAGCAGGTGATCGCGACCCTGGGCTACGATCAGGCGATGAATGGGGGCTTTCGCATTCAGACCACCTTGGACCGAAAAATCCAGCGTTCAGCGGAGCAGGCGATGCAGGCGACCTTGGCGGCGGTGGAAAATCGTTCCGGGTATTCCCACAAGACCTTTGCGGCCTATCGCGCCGACACCGAGAAGCTGGAAGCGAAGGTCAACCGGGGCGACATGTCGGTGAAAATGCCGGTGCCAGAATACCTGCAAGGGGCCGTTCTCGCGATTGAGAATTCCTCCGGAGCGATTCTCACCATGATCGGAGGACGAGATTTTAAACACAGCGAATACAATCGGGCGACGATGGGTCGGCGTCCCGCTGGCACCGCCTTTGTGCCGTTTGTCTATGCCGCGGCGTATGAATCGGGGATCTTCCCCGGAGAGGTGGTGGAGGATTCCTGCTTTGATAACCGCTACGTGATGGTGGGTGGTTCGGCCGGCATTTTGGGAGAATGGGGCGTGGAGCGAGCGGACAATAGTTACGAAGGCCCAATCCCCACCCGCGAGGCCTTGGCCAAAGGGAAAAATGCGGCCACCGTTCGGTTGGGACTTCAAACTGGCATCGAGGCGGTCAAAAAGGTCTCGCTGGATGCGGGAATCACGTCGCCTCTCCGCGATTATTCCAACAGCTTTCTCGGCAGCAGTGAAGTGGGCCTAGACGAACTCACCCTCGCTTATACGGTTTTTCCCAATGGCGGGACCCGGCCGAAGCAACTCTACATCATTGAGAAAATTTTTGCCGCCGATGGGAAAGAAATGTTCGCGGCTCGTCCGGAGTCGGTGCGGGCGATCAGTTCCGAGGCGGCCTATCAGGCGAATCTCGGACTCCAGGATGCCTTGCGCAAGGGGACCGGCTCGTCCGCTTTTGCGGAATATGGTTTCAAAGACATGCCCGCGGGAGGAAAGACCGGTACGGCCTACGATTTCACCGACACCTACTTCTTCGGCTATAATAGTTCCGTCACTTGCGGAGTCTGGGTCGGATTTGATCGTCCGACAAAAATCTTTCGAGGGGCCTTCGGGAAGGATTTGGCCCTGCCGATCTGGACGCAAACCATGAATACGGCGGCAGAGGATTTTCCGGCGGTCAAATTTGCCAAGCCCGATACGCTCAAGCCAGTGGAAATTTGTCGGGTCTCCGGTTTACTAGCGACCCCGCAATGCCGTGCCAGTGGGATTTATACCGAATACGGCACCGAAGCGGAGATCCCCCTCATTCGATGCGATATTCACGGCGGGGGGATTCGGAGCTACGCCAAACAATATGACGAGGAAGAATGGCCCCGGGCGACTTCCGCCGTTAACCTGGCGACGATTCGGCCGGTGGCGGTGACGGAGCCGAGTTTGTTGGGATTAAATGATGTCTATGCTTCCGTTCGTCCCACTGGCCGGGTATTTGACGAAACCATTACTGTGAAACGGGCTGTCGCGGTCGAGCCGAAGCTGGCTCCGCAGACCCTAGAAGGCGATGACGTCGTGGTTCCTCAGGCCCCGGGAGTACTCAACACCTCAGAAGAGGCAGATCTGGCGGCGGGACGGGCCTTGGCCGCCACCACAAATGAGTTGATCGATCCGGAGATTCGCCGAGCGGAACCGGTTCAACCTCTGGATTCTCCCCTGGATAAGCCAGCCATTCAGGCGGCCACGCCAGAGCCGATCTCTTTTTGAAGCGCCCATCGAAGGCTCAACGATTCCAGTCTCAATCAACAATATTTCCGAAAAGGTTTTTGGCCCGCTTAAACCTAAATCCGGCAGAAGAGTTAACCTAGTTGGCGAGTAGCTTCATGGCTCCAACTCAATGATTATCAGCGCAATCCGTGCAATCTGCGGTTTCAACTGCTTTTTCTAGGTTAAATCGGAAGGCCGAGTCCTTCTGCGATGGCGAGTTTTTTCTGATTGGTGTCGAAGGTGAGCAAGTGGGTTGCTCCCAACTGGAGGGCGGCAGCCACGTGAAGAATGTCAAAACCACGATGTCCATGGGTCAAGGTATGGGTGGCGGAAAGCCGCTTTGCTTCAGTCAGGACCGAGGCGAGATTGCAGACCTCGATCTGAATCCTCCCAGCCGCCCGATCGGCTTCATATTGGGCGAGAAAGGCTCCCGCCTGTCCGGGATCGAGCCTCCGACAAAACTCGGCAAACCGCAGGGCATTGCCCAATTCGAAATCGGCAAAGTCGGTGACGCAAATCGGGCTTTGGCCGGTTCGTGTCCACGCCAAAGCCTGCGGGGTATGAACATCGTTTCCGTACAGGGCAAATAGAAAGCTGGTGTCAGCGGAAATTACCACCGTTCCCCGGCCTCTGCCCGAATTTGGGCCGAATCTTTTGCGCTCAAAACCGATTCCTGCGAGCGATCACGTTGAACGGCGGCGCTTTTTTGCCAGTCCACCTGTGAGTCTCGGGTTGCTGGTTCCGGGCTGAGCCGAGCGATCAATTTCCCCCTTTGAGTAATCAGGATTTCTTCGCCCGCCGCCAACCAAGACAGAAGTTGGGTGTATCGATTTCGGAGATCTCGAACGGTCGCGGTTTTCATTGTGCTCCAAATTTGGAGCATAATGATGGGATTGTCAATCAGCCCGCACCCGACCGGTGAGTTTCACATCATTTCCGATTCGCGTGTGGATGACATTAGTAAGCCGGGGCGCTTGGTTGGGATGGGAAACTCCCCGGGCGCCGGTGGCTGGAGTGGGGCCGCCCGAAAGGAGGGGAGCCATGTATAAACAAACCTCTTGAACCAGTTTACGGTCGAAGGCTTCACCGAGTATCCGGCCGCCGCCTTCAATGAGAACCCGGGCGGCACCCCGCCGCGCCAGGGAACGCAAGGCGGCTCGTAAGCTCATGTTTGCCAAAACGATGGTGCGCTCTTGGTGGGCGTCGCAAAAGAGATGGGCGTCTTGGGGAAGTTCACCAGATTTGGTCCAAACCGCCCGCCAGGGTTGCTCGGTTATGGCGCGGCCCCGGACGGTCAATTGCGGGTTGTCGATCCGGAGGGTTTCTCCGCCGATGAGAATGGCGTCAACGGACGCGCGGAGGGCCATGGCGTCACGGCGGGAGGCGGCGGAAGTGATCCAACGACCGGTCGGGGGGGAGGCGATCTGTCCATCCAGGGTCATGCCTGCTTTTGCGATGACATAGGGCAGGCCCGTGGCGATCCAGTGATTCCAGGAGGTGTTGAGCGTCTCGCATTCGCTGGCCAAGACGCCGGTGGTGACGGCAATGCCCGCCGCGTGCAAGAGGGCGGGAGCACGCCCCGCGTGACGGGGGTTGGGATCCGTTGCTCCGTAAACGACCCGTCGGATTCCGGTCTGGATGATGGCGTCCGTACAAGGCGGTGTTCGCCCTAAGGTCGAGCAGGGTTCCAAGGTGACATACAGAGTTGCACCCCGGGGGGAATGGGAGCCGAGCGCCTTCAGCGCGGCCACTTCCGCATGGGGACCGCCCGCTGCGCGATGCCAGCCCCGGGCGAGGACCTGCCGGCCGCGCACAATGACCGCTCCGACCGCTGGATTGGGGTGCGTTTTTCCCAGGCCCTTGCGGGCTTGCTCAAGCGCAGCGGCCATGTGTTTTTCATCCGAAGTCATCGAAAAGAGCGCATTGGCTTTTACGGTCGGCATCCGATGCGAAATTGGCAACGGAAAAAGCATCTGAATTGGTCATTGAGTGTGAATCGATAAAGGCGGATGGTTCCATCCCGTGCACCTAGGCTTCCGCGACAGAGAGCAATTTTATCATGAACTGGTGCAGTTGGCGCGCAGTGCGGTCCCTCTGACCCAGGCGCTGGAAATGTTGTCCCGCAATCCCCGGAGTCGAACCGGGCGGTGCGCACGCCGGATCAAAGAGAACCTGGCCGCGTCCGGGCGAATTGCGACCGCGTTTTCCGAGGCGGGTTTTCCCTCCGGCGACGCTGCGGTGATTGAAGCCGGGGAAGAGACAGGCCGTCTGGAAGCCGTCTTCATCGACTTGGAGGTTTATTACCGACATTTGGGCGAGGCCCAGCAGAGGATCATTTCCCGTTCCATTTATCCCCTGGTGGTTTTGCATTTTGGGGCCATCGTTCTGGCCGTTCCTCCCGCTATCATCGAGGGCGGGTGGATGACTTTTTTGGCCCGGGTCCTTCCGGTTCTGCTTGGGTTTTATCTGTTGGTGGGGGTTGCTTACTGGCTTTGGCGAGTGGTGCGGAAGCAAGTGGCTGAGAACCCAACCTCCGCTCCGGCGGTGCTGGCCCTGCCGGGAGTTGGTGGCCTGCTTTCAGACTGGACGGCGTGGAGATTCGCCCGGGTGCTCTCTCTTTACGTTCGAGCCGGAGGAGGAGTCCTTAAGGGCTTCGAACTGGCCGGTGCTTCCTGCGAAAACATTCGCCTTTGTCGCGCCAGTCGCGAGGTTGTCCAGGCGGTGCAGGGCGGGGAGGGGTTGGATGCCTGCGTGCGACGACAGGCCGTCTGGCCCACCGTCCTTGAGAGGGCTCTGGAAGTTGGCGAACAATCCGGCCGCTTGGATGAAGAAACCCAACGGGCCTCCGACATTTTTAAAACCAAGACCTTGGGACGATTTGATACCTTTTCCAGTGCGGCCCCGAAGATTCTCTATGTCGGAGTGCTCCTTTTCATGGCGTGGCAGGCTGTCTCCATGATCACCGGAGTAATGAGCACGGTGAATTCCGCCTTGGATTTTTGAGGCAGACGGAGGGGCGACTGAAGCTTTTTACGGTTTCAGGTGCCGGGCGATCTTCGCAGACCAGAGAAAGTTTCGCCCCACATGATAGCAGCATTTCCGATTGGAGCCTTTGGCTTCGTTGATCAGGCGTCCGGTTCGGTCGAGATAGGCAAACCATTCTCCGTGTTCGGGATCGGCGAATTTTTCGAAGCTGTAAGCATGGACCTTTTCATAGGCCTGCCAGAACCACTCTTCCCCGGTCTCCACATAAGCAAGCAGCAATCCATAGAGAGCTTCCGCGTGCTGCCACCAGAGTTTGGAATCGGCCAAGAGCAGATCCACACCCCAGAGGGGCTTTCCCTCGGCGTCAATGTCATTGAAAATACCGCCAAATTCTGTGTCCCACCCAGACTCGAATCCCCAACGAATTAGATCCAATCCCATTTTTCGGATTTCGAAATCTGGGTGTTTCCAGGTTTCATGAAGGAGAAATATTCCTCCTTCGATCATATGTCCGGGATTGACCCGCCGGCCGACCGACCCCTCAAGAGCTTCCCCATTCCAGCCGGTGAATTCCAAAAGTAGGCGGCGTTCCGGTCTCAAATGAAAATGACGCATATTTTCGATACACTCCAAAATACGCGGTCGGTCGGTGGCTTCCTCGCGGTAAGAGCGCAGAATCTGGAGCACATTGATGGTGATCATGCTGTTGCCGTGGATTCTCGTGGGAACCATGCCGGGCAAGATTTTTGCCCCAAGGGGGTTCGGATGATGCAGTCCCACCCAGGCCTTCTCAAAAGTTTTCCGGGCCATCTGATAGAGGGCCTCATCTTTCGTCGCCCGGGCCAGTTCGGCCATGGCGATCAGGTTTGAAAGTTCCGCGTGGTAAATCGAGGGTTCCTCCAGAGGGCGCCCATCACGCCGCAGAGCGTAATAGATGCGGCCGTCCTCCCGGAAACCATGTTTCAAAACGAATTCGACCCCAAGGCGGGCAAAATCGAGCCATTCCTGCCGTGGTTCGAATTCGTTGTACATCATGGAAAACGTCCATGAAATCCGCCCCTGCATGAGAATGTCCACTTTGTCCGGATCATAGACATTTCCATAGCGATCCAGGCAACTGAAGTATCCTCCGCCGTCGCGGTCGGGGGCATGCTTGAGCCAGAAGGGCAGGATTTGCGTCCTTAATTGTTGTTCGTAAAAATCGGCGAGGTCTGTTTTTTTCATGGTGTTTAGCTTTGAGTCATCCGGGCCAGAGACCGCAGTTTGTTCATGCCCATGGTCAGAGAACCCCACTCCAGATACTCGTTTTCGGTGTAGAGAAGCCGGGCATCGATATTGGCCTCTCCGTAAACCGTAAATCCCTCTCCGCGTCCGCGCAAAACGATGAATTCTCGAGTCATGATCTCCCTCACGCTGATGCGAAACGGTTTCGCAAGGCGGCGGCGAACATGAAGCAGGTCAACGGAATCTAAAACCATAGAATGCGGCATGGAGCCGTGCATCATAGATCACAAACCCACTCGAAAACATTCCAAAATCTGTCTTTGATCTATCGAATTGGTCCCCGGCCCCCGAGCGGATCGTTCTGTCGGATCGTTCTTGTAAAATGGTGTTCGAATTGCGGGAATTCCTCTCATGGCAATGGTTTCTTCCCCCCTTCACGAGGAATCGTCCTCAGGCACGGTCACTCGAGGCCAGTCGGTTCGTTCTCTCCTCGTCCTTGGGGTGGGGGCTGGTTGCTTGCCACTCTCGCCATGGTGGCCTGCTCTTGGGGTGAGTTCTTGAGGGTCTTTGATATCCTGGGAAGGCTTTGGCCGCTGAATTTTCTTTTTTGGGGCGTGGGCCTCGTTCTGGTGACTGCCGGATTGGGCTTGGCGAAAAAATCGATGCGTGGACGGCCTTTGCTGTTTTTGGGGCCTACTTTGTGCCAGTCGGAATTCTTTTGTTTGGAGAGCGAAGCATTGTGGGGATTTGGGATCATCCCTTCACTTTGGTTTGGAGCGGGGTGAATCCCCAGGCTCGGATGGGAGGGAGGGATTTCCCGGAATCTGGTCCCAATTTGATCATCAGAAAGAAAGGTGAGAACGCGGTCTTCCTCAAGAGTTTTCAATTGGATGTCCCGATATCCCGCGCCGGCGGCCGAACCGAATCGATGGCTCCAGCTGAAGACCCCATGGTCCCCCAGGAGACTGAAACTTCCGAAACCGGTGAGGTCGTCGCGCCTCAATAGACGAGTCTTTTCGACGGGAGCCTGGCCTCAATGTCCGCCTAGAGACTAGTTTTCGGTCTCGGTTTCGGTTGCGGTGCCGGTACCGGATTTTTTGAAGAGGGCGCCGATGCTATTGGCACCGTCTTTGACGGCTTCGCCAATCCCTTGCACGGCATTCTTCGCGTCATTGAGAGCCTTGGCCATCTTGGCGGCCTGATAGTCGCCGAGGAGATTGAGTCGCTGCGAATTCATATTTGAGGCCTCCTCTTCCTTCCCTTGCTTCTCGAGCGCGTCGATCTGATTTTCTAGTTTGGCGAAATTGGCGTCAATGGAGATCTTTTTCTCTTCGGTTGGTGCGGCTTGGAAACTGGTGATTTCTTTCCGGAGGGCATCGGTGGTGCGTTGGGGGTTGTCGCAACCAGTGAGGGGGATGGCGAGGGTAAGGATGGTGAGGATGAGAAGAGTGGTTTTCATGAACAAGGAAGGAGTTTTTTTAAAGAGCGGTCGAAGAGGATTGAGGTGATGAGGGGGAGCGAACTAGATTGCGCAGGGTATGGCAAATCGAAATGTGGAATTTGCGGGTCTGTGGACGGCGGAGGGCGTCGTCTGTCTGGACGCCGAAGAGACCTTGCGCCTCGGGGCCTGGCTGGCGAACGAGGTTTCAATCGGTTCGGTCGTGAGTTTGGAAGGTCATTTGGGAGCGGGAAAAACGCAGCTTTCGAAGGGGTTGGTGGCTGCGCTAGGCTATGAAGGCGAGGTCACCAGTCCGAGTTATGCCTTGGTCCATGAATATCGGGGGAAAGAGCTGCTGGTTTCTCATTTCGATTTTTACCGGATGAAGGATGTCGGTGAACTAGAAACGACAGGGTATGACGATTGTCTGGCCGTTGGGGTAACCTTGATCGAATGGGGAAACAAATTTCTGGAGGTCTTGCCTCCCGGGACGATTCGGCTGCAAATTGAATTGCTTCCTGAGAGTGAGACTGGGCGGCGAATGCGGGCGGAACGAGTTTGAGAAATTCTGACCTCTTAGGAGGCTCGAAGAGCAAGCAGTGAATGAGCATGAGACCAGAAATTCTCACGCGGAGGCGCAGGGTGCGCGGAGAACGGCTTCCTTACAGTATTTTCTCAGCGTCTCCGCGCCTCCGCGTGAGTCCATTGGGCTCATCACAGGATGCCTGAATTTGAGGGGGACAATTTCTGGTCGGTAGGTCATGGTTGGGGATGATCCTTGCGTTTGATTGTGCCACCGCGTTGGGTTCGGTTGCTCTGGTCCGGACCACCGATGATCGGGAGGTCGTTCGGGAAATGTCCTTTCCGGCCCCCCGGGGGCGGGGAGGGGCGCTTTTTTCCGTCTTGGAAGAAATGCTAGCCGAGGCTAATGGACTTAGTCGAGTGGTGGCGGGAACAGGGCCCGGAAGCTACAATGGCATTCGCGCCGCTTTAGCGACGGCCTGGGGGATCGCTATGGCCAGGGGCATTCCTTTGACGGGGATCTCTTCCTTGCTGGGGGTGGCGGAGGGGAACTATCTGGCGGTGGGAGATGCCCGCCGTGGGCAATTTTATTTTGCGCGGGTGCGCGAGGGTTCCTTCATGGAAGAACCCTCTTTATACTCTGAGGCGGAAATTTTGCAAAAAATCAGCCAGGGAGTCTCGGCTGGAGTCGGGTCGCCGGACTTCGAGGGGGAGTGGCCGATTTTTGTGCCGGAACCTATCGAATTCCTTCCACAGGCTCTCACCCGGGGGCCGCTGGCTGCCCGTTTGGCACGGCGGGTTTCTCTTCTGTCTGAAGGAACGGATTTGCCGGAGCCGCTCTATTTAAAGCCCGCACATATCACTAGGCCTTCGGGGGGAAAGTAGGCCTCCGATAAGGGAGGGGATGGACTGTAGCCGGGGAAGCTGGCCCAGGGGGAAGTGCGGGTGGCACTTAAGGGAAGCCGACCTCACCATGGCCGGTCTGTCGCCGGCCCGCCGAGAAGGAGAGAGCCGGGTGATGTTCCCAAGAAAACCGTTCTGGACTATTTGGCGGCGACGGCTTTGGCGGCGACGGCTTTGGCGGCCGCTGCAGCTGCGGCTTTGGCGGCGGCAGGTGGGATGAAATCCGGGGGAGGAGTCAACGCTTTTGAAAGCGAGGCCAAACCACGGTATTTCTTCCCGGCTTTTTTCACCATGCCGCGGGAAACTAGGTTTTGAAGTTTTTCGTACGCACGGAGACGGAGCATTTCTTCCCCACCGCTGGCGGCATTGCGGGCGCGCAAGCGCTCGTGGACGACGTCGAACAATTGTTTAAACTCGAAGGTGGTGCCTTTTTTGGAGAGGGCCGCCACGAGTTCCTCCGTAACGAGATCAGGGAGCCGACGAGAGAACGCACTTTTTCTTTGCATAAGCATTAGGAATGGACCTTACCACACATATTTCGAGGTGTCATGCGAAATTGTTGGTTTCTCAGGTGGGTCACCTGAGAAAAAAAGAAATGACCGCGTCGCCCAGCTGGATTGGGCGGCAGTTGCGGATGGGCGCGGCCGCGGACGTTATCCGGTCGTGCTCGCGGATTGACGATCTAGAACAAAATTCCCAAGTCCGTCGATGGGCAAAACGGTTGCAAAAAATGCACCGCCCCGAAGGGGATTCTCAATTCCGGCTCAATGAGGGCCGATCCTGTCGCCTACCAGGCGCTTTTGACAATTTCTTCGCGTTCCAAGCTGGGGAGAGTGGGATCTTCCATTTTGGCAGCGACCAACATTAGAGCCAATTGAGACCGCAGAAACTCGACCTCCTTGGTCTTTTCAATCGTCATGAGCGAGATCATGGCGACGGCAGTTTTTTCCACCGAAGGATCGCTTTGCATCACTTTTCCTGCCACGGCGAGGGCATGGAGGCGCTTTTTGGCCGAGCGCCAAGCCTTCAGGGTCTCCTGATAATTTTGAAAAGCGATCGTTTTGGCCGAGGGCAGTGGAACCACGAGGGTCTCGTCCGGGAAATCTCTTGGAGGGCTATCGGTTTTTTTTGGGGGGGTTTTCTTCGGGTCTTCCGCTTTGAGGACGGAGACCGCAAGCAAGGTGGCCGCAACGAGCACGAGTCCGCGATTCATGGAACAATTGTATCGGCTGGGTCTGAAGGGGCCAGCATTTATCAAACTTCGAAGAAAAAAATTAAAGCGAAGTCTCCGGGGGGCCGGGCTGAAGCTCGACGAAGACCGGGAGGTTCTGTAGGGATGGCGCTATGGCGGAGACGGAGAAAGTTTTTCAGGTGCAGAAGACGGGAGAGAATATCCGTCTCCAGCTTGCCGGCCGCCTGGACTCGGGCAGCGTGGGCGCGATCTGGAATGAGGCCGTCGAGGCGGCCGATGACGAGGTGGTCGTCGATGCGTCCGAGGTGGAATATTGTGACGGAGCCGGATCGGCCTTGCTGTGTGAATTGCAACGCCGCGGCGGTCGAATCGAAGGATTGCGCCCGGAGATTGCCAAAGTGTTTGAGCTTTTTACCGGCGAGGGTGGAGTGCAGAAAGCGAAGAAGCGGTCTTCGGATTCTCCCCTCGAGGCAGTGGGTCGCGCCGGATGGGAGTTTCTTCAGGACGTCCGTGATCAAGTCGCTTTTTTGGGGCAGATGACCGTGGTTTTTTTAAGCCTGAGGGGCAGCCGAGCGAATCGAATCCGTTGGAATGATGTCTGGTTGATTTTTGAGCGCGCGGGCGTGCAGGCGCTCGTGGTGGTGGGGATGATTTCCTTCCTCACCGGTTTGATCATGGCGTTTCAGGCGGCGCCTCCCCTCCAACAATTTGGGGTCGATATTTTCGTGGTGAATCTGGTCGGCCTCGCCATGGTGCGGGAATTGGGGCCTATCATGACGGCCATCGTCCTGGCTGGACGGAGTGGATCAGCTTTTGCGGCGGAGATCGGAACGATGAAGGTGAATGAGGAAATTGACGCGCTCACCACGATGGGTCTTGATCCAGTGCGCTTTCTGGTGGCTCCCCGGGTTTTGGCCGGGATCATGGTGACCCCCTTGTTGATCGTCTATGCCGATCTACTCGGCGTGGCGGGAGGTTTTGTCGTCATGATCGCCCGGGGGTTTCCTGTCGTGGCCCTTTGGCAGCAACTGACCGGAGCGGTCGGGGTGAATGACGTCCTGGCGGGATTGATCAAAGGCTTCGTCTTCGGGGCTCTGGTGGCCGGCATCGGATGCCTGCGGGGTTTGCAGACCAAGGACGGAGCCAGCGCGGTGGGAGTATCCACCACGAGTTCTGTCGTCAGCGCGATTTTTCTCATTGTGGTGGTGGATGCCGTCTTTGCGGTGGTTTATTACATGATTGGTTTTTGATGAGCGAAGAATCGGTCATAGAGGTCCAAGATCTTTCGGCTGGCTACGGCGAGACGGTGATTCTGGAAAACGTGAACTTCACCGTGAAGCGGGGAGAGATCTTCGGTATTCTCGGGGGGTCAGGTTGCGGAAAGAGCACCTTGTTAAAACATCTCATTGGGTTGCTCCCCTTGCGGGGTGGAAAGGTGCTCATCGACGGCCGAGAACTGGCCACCGCTCACGGCGAGGAACGTCAGAAGATTCTCCGTCACATTGGCGTGGGGTATCAAAGTAGTGCCTTGTTTGGGTCTATGACCCTGGCGGAAAATATCACCCTTCCGCTTGAAGAATTTACCGATCTTCCGGCGGCGGCGCGGGAGGCGATCGCCTGGACGAAGCTGAAGCTGGTCAGTCTGGAAAATTATGGAGGCCATCTCCCGGCCGAGATCAGCGGCGGGATGCAGAAACGGGCCGCCATCGCTCGGGCCATGGCGCTGGATCCTGCGGTTTTGTTTCTGGACGAACCGTCGGCGGGGCTGGATCCGGTCACTTCGGCGGAACTGGATGCCTTGATTCTCAAATTACGCGATTCCCTGGGAGTAACCTTTGTCATTGTCACCCACGAGCTCGCCAGTATCTATGCGGTGGCGGATCGTGTCATCATGTTGGATAAACAAAAAAAAGGAATCATTGCCGAAGGGCGTCCGCAGGACCTGCGGGATGAAAGCCAGGATCCCTTTGTCCGTAAATTTTTCCATCGCGAAGCCTGATGAGCAATCAACCCCATTACTTCCGGATCGGACTATTTATCGTCATTGGGACCGCCATCGCGGCGTTCGGGCTGATCGCGTTTGGGGCCGGGCAATTTTTCAAGAAACAGATCATGATCGAAACCTATGTCAATTCCTCGGTCCAAGGAGTGGACAAAGGATCGCCGGTCAAATACCGGGGGCTCTTGGTCGGTGCGGTCAAGAGGATCACCTTTGCTTTTAACGAATATTCCGATGAGGATCGGCCCAATAAAGGGGGCCTCAGCGATCCGAATGCCCCGAGCGAAGGCGACCACTATAACTATGTGGTCATTTTGATGGAGATCGATAAGGAGATGTTCCCCGGCATGTTCAGTGAGGATTTGACGAAGCTCATTGAGCAAAACGTCAAGCAGGGGATGAGGGCCCGGATCGAACCCCTGGGAATCACCGGGATGAACTATGTCGATATCAACTACCTCAAGGAAATGGATGATTTTCCAATGCTGGGATTTAGTTGGACCCCGAAGCATTATTATATCCCGTCCGCTCCCGGACAACTCGCCAGCATCCTCAACTCGGTCAATAGCATGATGAGTCAGGTCAGCGGGATGATGGACGAACTGAAAAAACTGAACCTGGGGGACGTCCAGACTGGGATTTCCCAGCTGCTGAAAAATCTCAACAAGGCGGTGACCGGGGCGGAACTGGAAAAACTCAGTCAGCAAATGCAGGCACTCATTGCCGAGGTCAACACGGTCGTGGCTGAGGCCAAAATTAGTGAATTGAGTGCGGATGCTCGTTCTCTCATGTCTGGGTTGCAAAAATCCAATGACGATTTGCAAAAAGTCCTGAAAAACCTCGAACCCGCCACCCGCTTTAATCCGGCTGAGATTCGAGCCATCGTGGACAATTTGGGCGACGTGACCCGGAACCTCGAGTCCTTCAGTTATGCGGTAAAAAAACGCCCCTCCGTTCTCATTTGGGGGTCTCCAGCCAAACCCCCGGAGTCGAAGCCGGAGAAATAGGGAGACCAATACAGGGGAGGAATGGGAAGCATGGGAGCTATGGCCGGCCCGAGGGCCGAGGCCCCTTCCTGTGCGCTAGCCGGGCCTGAAACATGCGTTCGCGCAGGCCGCCCTGCTCCAGAAAGTCTTTTTCCAAGCGGCGGAGTTGCTGGTCGATGAGGTAATTCGCCTGGTGAACCAGACAGATGGCGATATTGGCGACCACTTCGGGCGGCCGGGTTTCGACAAACTCGCGGTATAACTCGTAGGTCTGAGGTGTTTTGCGCCCGAGTCGGCGGACGAAGAGTGCCTCTTGGGAATCCTTGTCCCACTCGAGATGCTCACGCACGCGGAGGTAGTCGCGGTAGTCGTCGAGCAATTCTTCGAGGCTGGCTCGGCCCACGCTGGTGAGCTTGATTTCGGTTTCTTTGGAAGTGAGGGCCGCTTTGCTGCCTTCAAGGACGTTCTTCTTGCCGGAACGCGCAGACTGAATCATCTGGTCAATCGTGCGGTCGCTGCGGGCAAGATATTGGTGTGCGAAACGAAAGGTGATGTCGTAAACGACTTCCGCTTTTTGGAAGGAGTGCAGGGTCTGGTAATCGCCACGCGGCGGGATGATCGGATGGGAATCATGAGAGGAAGGGGATTTATGGGAGGTTGTCCTCTCATCGCTCCCATGCTTCCTATTCTTCCCATTGTCTTTCATGGGAGCTTCCTGATCTTACCCGGCGCTTTCGCGCTCGCGGCATCCAATGCGGCTTCGGCCCGGGGGATGTCCTCTGGGGTATCGACTCCCAGGCTCGGTCGGGAGGTGGTCAGCACTTGAATGGTGGCGCCGTGTTCCAAGGCCCGCAGCTGCTCGAGTTTTTCCCGTGCTTCCAGCGGAGTAGTTTTCCAGCGGACAAAACGACTCAGAAAATCGCGCCGATAGCCATAAATGCCGATATGCCAGAGGAAGGAGGGCTTTTTCCCTGGCGTGTCCCCGGGCTCGGCCGGGGTATCCCGGTCGAAGGGGATCTGGCTGCGGGAAAAATAGAGGGCCCGGCCGGTGAGCGAGGTGACGACTTTGACATGATTGGGGTTGGCGGCGTCGTCCCGAGATTCGAACGGACAGGCGGCTGTGACCATTTCAAATTCCGGATGATTCTGGAGAGTGCGGGCGATCCGGTCGATGAGTCGGACGTCGATGGTGGGCTCATCGCCTTGGACATTGATGATATGGTGAATGCCCTTGAGTCGCTTGGCCACCTCGGCGAGACGGTCGGTCCCGCAGGGGTGTTTGGGGGAAGTTAAGGTCACTTCGGCTCCAAAGTCGAAGGCGGCTTCGGCGATCCGCATGTCGTCGGTCGCGATAATAACCTGAGAGACCGAGCGGGCATGGCGACAGCGTTCCCACACATGCTGGATCAGCGGTTTGCCCAAAATGGGATGGAGGGGCTTGCCGGGGAAACGGGAGGAACCCCAGCGGGCGGGAATAACGATGGCGGTGGACATAGGGCCGAATGGTAGCCGAAAGTTCCGCTGCGCAAATCGGAAATACAGCGCCTAAGAGCGGAACGGCCGAACGGGCTTGGCCCTGCGGGGTCGCATCATCCGGCGGAGTTCCCTGAGAGCCTGGAGGACTCCGGGCTTTTCGGCCCGTACCGGGGACGAATCCCTGACCGACTCTTTGGAGATTTCCTGAGCCTGGGAGGGCAATTCTTCAAAAAGATTTGCAAAATCGAGTTGCTTTTCCTTCATGGATCGTGAAATTACACGATATGCATTCGCCTGTCCATCTCCGTATTGCGAAAACGCTTTTATTGCTTGAAAAAGAGGGTGAGCTGGGATTCGTGCCGGATTTGGTACAACGGCTGGGGTATGCGGCCGAAAGCAGTCTCACCGCCACCCTCCAGGTGATGGAGCGTCGGGGTTTGATTGTCATCAAGGGCGGGGGAGCGCGGGGCCGTTCGCGGGCGGTGACTTTGACTTCCAAGGGGCGGTTTGCCCTTGGCGCGGGGGGCTTGCCGCTGCTGGGTTCGATCCCGGCGGGATCGTTGGCTGAAGCCGTGGCCGAGGCGGACGAGATTTTGGCCCCGGAAGACATCTTAGCCTGGAAGGAGGGGGATTTTCTTTTGCGGGTGCAGGGAGATTCGATGGAAGGCGATGGCATTCTCGATGGCGATATGGTCCTGCTGCGACCGGAGGTGTCTTGGCAACAGGGAGAGATTGCGGCGGTGTTGGTGGGGGAGGATCATGAAACCACTTTAAAACGAGTCTTTCGTCAGGGGGTGTCTATCATTTTGCGGGCGGCCAACCCGCAGTATCCCGACCGGACGTTGCCAGCGGAGACGGTGAAAATAGCGGGAGTTTTTCGAGGATTGGTTCGTCATGCCCGCGGCGGCTATTGATGAAAAACGCGGTCAGTTGGCCGCGTTGCGCCAGTTGGTGGCGGAGAAATTTCCCGTCGTGGCGTCGCCTCCGGCGGGACGCTGGCGGACCGGCTGCGAGGCCTTGGATCGCCGGGGGGGATTGGCTCGGGGCGCTTTGACCGAAGTCTGTGGTTCCAGTGGCGGCGGGCAATTGGTTCTCGCTGCGGTTTTGGAAATGGCGGTGCGGGAGGGTTTTTTTCTGGGGTTGATCGACGCGGCCGATGCTTTGGAGCCTGCAGATTGGCCGGAGGAACATTTGCGCCGCCTGCTTTGGGTGCGTTGTGGGGGAAGTTTACCCGCCCTGAAGGCGACGGACATTTTGGTCCGGGATGGAAACCTGCCCGTGCTTTTGCTCGATTTGCAAATCGTACCCTTGGCGGAGCTCCGGCGGATCCCGGCTTCCACCTGGCATCGCTTTCATCGTGTGCTCGAACATTCCGACGGGGTCCTTCTGGTGCTCACGCCTCAGCCCCTGGTGGAGGCGGTGCCTTGCCGGATGGCGGTGGAGGCGGAGACGGCCCGGGCGCGGTGGACGGCTCCGCGGAAGCAATTGTTGGAAAATCTCCAGGTCCGCATTTTCGAGCGGGGAGAGACGGCCTTTCACATTTCTGCATGACCGCCGATGTTCGCCTGTTTGTTGCTGCCGAATTTTCGTCTTCAGGCCGCGCTCCGTTGGCGCGAGGCGGAGGCGTGGGGGAAGAATGCCTCTGTGGCCATGGTCGAGGGCGGACTTTTGGTTGAGGTCAATGCCCGGGCCTGCGAGCGCGGGATTGCGCTTGGAATGACCAGCCCGCAGGCCATGGCCCGCGATGGGGGGATCCGGATTTTTTCCTCCGATCCGGTTCAAGAAGACAGCCTCAATGATGTCTTGGTGGATCAGGGCCTGGGGCTTTCTTCTGAGCTGGAACGGACGGCAGCCGGCGTGGTCACGGCCGATCTCCGCCGGGCCGCGCGGGGAATGTGTTGGCAGCAAATGGCCGATGGTGTCGTGGAGGGACTGCGCCGTCAGGCCTTGGAGGTTCAGGTCGGCGTGGCGGGCACGCCGGACTTGGCTCATCTGGCGGCGGAGCGAGCCCGACCTTCGGCGATTGTCTATCAGGCGTCGGCTTTTGTGGCCGCTCTCCCGCTGGAGGCCTTGCATCCGTCCGGACCTCTCCAGATGATTTTTCAAGACTGGGGTCTTCGGACCGTGGGAGATCTGCTTCGGCTCCCCCGGGGCGAGACGATCCAACGTCTCGGCGCGGAGGGGGAGGAACTTTTTTCGAGAATTTCCGGGCGTCACCACCGGCCGCTGCGCTTGGTGCGGACGGCGCCGGAATATCGGGCCGCTTTTCGTTTTGAATATGAAGTCGCCACGACCGAGCCGGTGTTGTTTTTGCTTAGACGGTTTCTGGAGGAACTGACCGGCCGGCTGCGTGCGGTTCATCAGGTGGCGCGGGAGATGGAACTGCGGATTCCTTTGGATGACGAGACGGTCCATGAACGGGACTTTGTCATTCCGGTGCCGACGTCCGAGGTGGAGGGGTTGTTCCGCATTTTGTTCATCCATCTGGAGTCCCTTCGTTTGCAGCAATGTCCGGTCGGGGTGCAACTCAAACTGGTGGCCAGCGACCCGGCCCGGGATCAATTGCGGCTTTTTGAGCGGGCTTTGCGGGATCCTCATCAATTCGGAGAAACCCTCGCTCGCCTCAAGGCCCTCCTGGGCAATGAGCAGGTGGGCGTACCGGTTTGCCGGGACACCCATGAGCCGGGTCAATTTGAGATGCGGGCGATATTTGCCGGAGCGAGCGATGACCGCTTGTCCCCGCCGGCGCAGGGATTGCCCCTGCGGCGATACCGTCCGGCGGAACGCAGCCGGGTGGACGTGGAGGACGGACGTCCGATGGTGGTTTCCTTTCGCTCCACCGCAGAGCGGGTGTGCCAATGGGCCGGTCCGTTCCGGCTCTCCGGGCAATGGTGGGAAACTTCCTCCTGGGCCGTGGAGGAATGGGACGTGGGAATGGAAAATGGCGGGCTTTATCGACTGGCGCGCCGGGGGCGGGATTGGACGGTGGAGGGGTGTTATGATGTACGTTGAACTCCATGCCCGAAGTGCTTTTAGTTTTCTGCGCGGGTCTTCCCAGCCGAGGGATCTCATGGCCACGGCAGCCCGACTGGACCTGCCGGCGGTGGCGGTGTGCGACCGCGATGGGGTCTATGGATCCGTGCGGGCGCACATGGCGGCCCGCGAAGCCGGGATCCGGGCCGTGGTGGGCGTGGAACTGACCTTGGACGATGGGGCCGTCTTACCCGTATTGGTCCAGAGTCGTACGGGCTATCAAAATTTGTGCCGACTGCTGACCTCGGCCAAATTGGAGGGAAGCAAAGCCCACAGTGTCGTGCCTTGGAAGGATTTGGCCGCTCATGCCGAGGGTTTGATTGCCCTGACCGGAGACGGGGAGGGGCCATTGCGGAAAATTGGACAGCCGGGAACTTCTCCCGAGGCGGTCGATCCCGCCGCGACTCTGGATCGGTTGGTGCAGGTCTTTGGTTCGGATCACGTGTATGTCGAAATTCAGCGCCATTTGCTCCGAGGGGAAACCCGCCGCAATGAGGCCCTTGTGGACCTGGCCCAATCCCGCCGTCTGCCGCTCTTGGCCACCAATGGCGTTTGTCATGCCGCCCCGGGTGGTCGCAAGGTTCTGGATCTCTTCACCTGTCTGCGGCACCACACCCACCTCGATGCGGCGGGTCGGCTCCTCAGTGAAAATACCGAGCGCCACCTGAAATCCGCGGCCGAAATGCAGGCCCTCTTTCCCGACCACCCCGAGGCCGTCGCCGAGACCGTACGCCTGGCCGAACGTTTGGAATTTGGTTTGGAAAACCTCGGTTATGAATTTCCCCGTTTTGCTGTGCCCGCCGGTCACGATGAAGATTCCTTCCTCCGCGAGCGGAGTCTGGCGGGGGCCCGCCATCGCTACGGCACTCCGGGACCAGTTCAGCGGAAGCAATTGGAAAAGGAACTGGCTTTGATTGGGAAGTTGGGCTTTGCCGGCTATTTTCTTATCGTTCACGATATTGTCAGGTATTGCCGCGACGAAGGGATTTTGGTTCAAGGTCGGGGCAGCGCGGCCAATAGCGTCGTTTGCTATTGCCTAGGCATCACCGCCTGCGATCCCATCGCCTACAAATTGCTTTTCGAGCGTTTTCTCAGTGAGGGCCGGGGGACTTCCTGGCCGGATATTGACCTCGACTTGCCAAGCGGGAGTCGGCGCGAACAAGTCATTCAGGAGGTCTATCGCCGCTACGGAAAACATGGCGCGGCCATGACCGCCAATGTCATCACTTATCGGGGACGCAGCGCGATGCGGGAAATTGGCAAAGTCTTAAACTTGCCGGAGGATGTGGTCGCCCGATTCTCCCGTCTCTTTGGGGGCGGGGACTTTCCTCACACTCTGGAGTTGGAAGCCCAGTTGCGGAAAGCCGGCTTGCCGGCCAATCACCCCCGCGCTTCGGCGGCGGCCACGCTTTATGGAGAGATTTGTGGTCTCCCTCGTCATCTCGGGCAACACTCCGGTGGCATGATTATATGCCAGGGCGCGTTGAGCTCGGTTGTGCCCTTGGAAAAAGCCTCCATGCCCGGACGGGTGGTGGTGCAATGGGACAAAGACGATTGCGAAGATCTCGGCATCGTGAAAGTGGATCTCCTCGGTTTGGGCATGATGGCCGTGATGCAAGATGTGTTTACCCTCTGTCAGTCCCGGCAGGGATTTCCCACGGAATTCGCGTCCATTCCGGACGATGATCCTGATGTCTATGGGCTTTTGCAGCGGGCCGAAACCATAGGGACCTTCCAGGTCGAAAGCCGGGCCCAGATGGCCACCCTCCCGCGACTCAAACCGCAAACCTTCTATGATATTGTTTTGCAGGTGGCCATCATCCGGCCCGGTCCGATTCAAGGCGGCATGCTCGCCTCCTTGATGGCGCGCCGCGAAGGAACGGAACCCATCACCTATCTGGACCCGCGGCTGGAGGACACCTTGGCCCGCACCTATGGCGTCCCCTTGTTTCAGGAGCAACTTCTAAAAACGGCCATGATCCTCGCGGATTTTAATGGGAGCGAAGCCGAGGAGTTGCGGCGAGCTTTAAGCTTTCATCGCTCCCATGAACGGATGGAAAAAGTGACAAAAAAGCTCCGGCAGGCGCTTGCGGCCAAGGCCACCGAACCGGCTGTGATCGACGAGGTCGTCCGTTGGATCGAGTCGTTTGCCGTCTATGGGTTTCCCGAAAGCCATGCCATTAGCTTTGCCCTCATCGCCCAAGCGAGTTGCTGGCTCAAGGTCCATCGGGGGCCGGAATTTTTCACCGCCCTGCTCAATAACCAACCGATGGGATTTTATAGCAGTGCCACTTTGATTCGCGACGCCAAGGAACGGGGACTTAGGATTCGCCCGGTCTCGGTCCTCCATTCCGATTGGAAATGTACCCTGGAGGTGGACGATGCCTTGCGGCTGGGGCTTTGTCTGGTGCGGGGATTAAAAACGACAGTCGGCCAGCGCATCGCCCGGGAAGGCCAAAAGAGAGCCTTTGCCTCCTTGGATGATTTTCGTCGGCGGATCGAACCGGACCAAGCCACCTTGCGGACCTTGGCCCGGATTGGCGCTTTGAATGGTTTGGTCGCGCATCGGCGGGATGGATTGTGGAAGACCGCCTTTCCGCTTCGGGCCGACGATTTACCGGGTTTTTACTTGGAAAACGAAGCCCCGGCTCCGCTCGCCCCCATGAATGCTGGAGAGCGCCTCGAGGCGGACTTTGCCGGCACCGGCATGACCACGGGTCCCCATCCCATGGCCCTCTTGCGTTCGGGGTTGCCCGGGATTCATCGTGCCATTGATCTTGCGGAAGTGCCCGAGGGCCAAGTCGTCCGCATGGCCGGTCTGGTCATTTGCCGCCAACGCCCCGGCACGGCCAAGGGAGTCGTCTTTGTCAGTCTGGAAGACGAAACCGGCATTTCCAATGCCATCCTCTACGCCGCCTTCTTCGAAAAACACCGCCTTCTGGTAACCGAGGAATGTTTCCTCATCATCGAGGGCCCGGTGCAAAACCAACACGGCACCATCCATATGATTGCCCGCCGGATCGAAGCCCTCGCCACGGAGACAGCCCGCACACCCGCCTCCCATGATTTTAAGTGACCTCGCGTCGGTTCGGGCAGTTGCGGCGAGGGACCTGCTTAGAATCTGAACCGACTCCATGGCGGGCCAAATCTTCCGCCCAAGCGGTCAGGGCGGCCCAGTCGTTCTCGCTGGCCATGCGGGTTTGGTATTCTTGGCATCGGGCTTTGACCGTCGCGGAGCTGAGGAGGTCCCGGAGGGTGCGGTCCAGTTTGGCGTGCCCATGAGAGCGGAAGGGAAGCGTGGCACCCAGGCCGAGTTCCACCACTCGCCGGGCGTTGTCCGGTTGGTCGTGGGAGCGGGGAATAATAAGCTGGGGAAGACCAGCGGCAATGGCTTTAGACATGGTGCCAATGCCGCCGTGATGGACCACGGCGGCAGCCTGAGGAAAGACGTCTTCGAAGCGAACATGGGCGACGTGAAAACAGTCGTCAGAAAGGGGGAACTCGGGAGGTGCCAAACTGACGAGAAGACTGCGAAGGCCGAGCCGGGTGGAGGTTTCGATGGCCTGACGCTGAAAGGAAGCAACGTCAAAATTGGCCGAACCATGAGTCCAAATCACCGGCGGGGGACCGGCGGAGAAAAATTCTGCGAGATGCGGAGCCAGCGGCTCCGGGGCCGGGACGGGAGGAAATCCGAATTGGCGCAGGTGGGGAGGCCAATCCGGCTGGGGGGCGGCGAACCAGGGAGGGAACAAGGCGGCCACGCCCTCAGCACTATGGAGGGCATCTCCAAAAAAATTCCGCCAGGGAACCAGTCCCAATTCGGCCCGAAAACGATTAAGCGGTTTTTTGACCATGCGCCAAAAAACAAAGTCGATCAGGTTGAAGGCAAGTCCAATGACCGGCCGGGGAGCCTTCCGGAGCCAGGCCAATTCGTGGACGAAAAGCGGACAATCGAAGGTGCTTCGCAGACAGACGGGTTGCAAATGCAAGGTGAGTCGGGGAATGCCAGCTGCCTCCGCCAAGGCGGTCGCGCCGAGGGCGAAGCTCGAAGTGATGACGAGATCGATGGGGTCGGCAATCTTCGCAAAGGCCTTCCCATAGGCGGGTAGCGTTGCCACCATATTTCGGACCACCGTATGAGGTCCACGCAGGCGATCCCAAAGATGGGGGTCCTGGGCGATCCTGCGGAAATCTTCTTCCGTTCCCATGGGGATCCAGCGAAAGCCCCGGCGTTCGGCCTGGGCCCGGTAATGGGGGGTGAGGAGAAAGATGACCTCATGACCCCGAGCGGCCAGGAGATCGGCGAGAGAAAAGAGCGGGTTGACATCGCCTTCGCTGCCGAAGGGAACAAACAAAATGCGAAGAGCCATGGCGACGGAAAATACAGATCAGCGGGAGGTGTTAGTCTCGCCTTGTTGGCGGGTCAATATCGACTTTGACTTCCAAAGGGTGATGCCTTGCTTTTCCTTTTCAAAAAACGGAATATACTGCCTTTTGCTCATGGGTAAACAAACCATTCTCCTCGTTGACCACGAGACCGATTTTCTGGACTGGGCGCGGCTGCAATTGCAGACCGACAATACGCGCGTGCTCGTGGCGACGACGGCAGATGCGGCCAGCACCTTGGCGGCGGCGGAAAAGCCTGATTTGGTCATGGCGGAAATGAACCTGCAGCCGTTCTCTGGAATGGAATTGCTCGACCGCATCCGCAAGGAATCGCCCAACGCGCTCGTAGTTATGATGAGTGCTTTTAGCACGAACCAAAATGTCATCGAGGCGATGAAACGCGGAGCCTACGATTTTGTTCGGAAGGAGCATCTCCCCTTCAATCTCAAGATGGTGGCGGACACCGCGCTGCAGGCGGCGGCGGATCTCAAGTCGGCCAGTGCTTTTCAACCGGTTCTCACCGTGGAGCAACACCAGGACGAGATCGTGGGGCGGTCCGAGGCCATGCAGACAGTTTTTAAATTAATCGGCCGGGTTTCGGCCAGCGATGCCCCGGTGATGGTCACGGGCGAGAGCGGGTCGGGCAAGGAATTAGTCGCCCGGGCGATTCACAATTACAGCACGCGGTCAGCCAAGAGTTTTCTCGCGATCAATTGCGCCGCGATTCCTGAAAATTTGCTGGAGAGCGAATTATTTGGACATGAAAAAGGATCCTTCACGGGGGCACATTCTCGCCGAGTGGGGCGGTTCGAACAATCGGACGAGGGCACGCTTTTTCTCGATGAAATCGGTGAGATGCCCCTGGCGGTTCAGAGCAAGATTCTGAGGGTTTTGCAAGAGGGAGAATTTTCCCGGGTGGGTGGGAATGAAACCCTTCGCACTAATGTCCGGATCATTTGCGCCACGAACAAAATCCTCGAGAATGAGGTGGAGAAGAAAACTTTTCGCGAAGATCTTTTCTATCGCTTGAACGTGGTCCGGATCCCCTTGCCGCCGTTGCGCGAACGACGGGACGATATCCGGGTTTTGGCGGAATATTTTCTTCGAAAGGTGACCCACCGGAAGCATCGTCCCGATTTGCAATTGTCCGAAGAGGCCGTGCGTGTCTTGGAAAAATATCCATGGCCGGGCAATGTTCGGGAGTTAGAAAATACGATGCAGCGGGCTGCGGTCATGGCGACGGCCGACATGCTTTTGCCCAAGGATATTCCGCTTGGCCAGGAGTCCGTTAACGGGCTGGAACTCATTGGCGAGATGCCGGTGGACGTGGCGATTGAGCGATTGTTTGCCACCGCCGAGGCCGATCCGGAGTTGGCCTTGTTGCCTTGGATGGAACGGGAATTTACCCGGCGGGCGATGGAAAAAATGCGAGGCAATCAGGTGCAGGCCGCCAAGTTGCTGGGGATCACCCGGGCGACGCTTCGTAAGCGTCTGGAACGGGATGAAAAACGATGAAATGCGGGACGGACCTGTTTTTGAGTTTCGCTTCTGACGGTTCACCCAATGCGTACATCAAAGGTCATCAAAGGGGTCAGTCCCGCGTATTGACGCAATACCAACGTTCGGTTAAAAGAGAAAAATGGCGAGGCAATTGCGGATCGAATACGAAGGGGCAATCTACCATGTGATGAGCCGCGGGGATCGGCGTGAGGCGATATTTAAGGATGATGGGGATAGAGAAAATTTCATCAAAACATTGGAAGAATGTTGTCTGCGAAGTCGGTGGGAGGTTCATGCCTACTGTCTGATGGGAAATCATTTTCATCTCGTGGTGGAAACGCCTCAGCCAACATTGGTGGCGGGAATGAAATGGATGCTGGGAACGTACACCCAGCGGTTTAATATCCGGCATCGATTGGATGGGCATCTTTTTGCAGGCCGATACAAATCGTTGATGGTGGATGAGAAGGATGATTATTACTTGCGGGTGGTTTGTGACTATGTGCATCTCAATCCTGCGAGAGCGCATTTGGTCGGCGGGGAGCGTGGCAAACTGGAGGATTACCGGTGGAGCAGCTTTGCACAGTATTTGTGCGCCCCACGCCGAAGAATGCGTTGGTTGCGGGTGGATCGGCTGCTGGGTGAGCATGGGATCAGAAAGGATGATGCCAAGGGGCGGCGTGAATTTGCCCGGTTGATGGAGCGACGTTGCCAAGTGGAGGGAGGCCACGACGAAGAAGCTTGGACGAACATTCGCCGTGGCTGGCATTTCGGCGCGCAAGATTTTGTTGAACGGTTAAGCGAGCATTTGAATACGAGGACCGACCAGGGTTCCCATTTGGCGAGGGAGGTGGACGAGACGATGGAGGCGACCGCCAGACGTATCATCAGGGAACATTGCCACCAGGAGGGATTGGGACTGGAAGAATTGCGTCTCCTGCCCAAAAGTGACCGTATGAAGGTGCATCTTGCCATGAAATTAAGGGCGCAGACCACGCAGACGATACGATGGATTGCGGATGAACTTAATGCCGGAGTGCCTCAAACTCTCTGGCGGGCTATTTGGAGCATGAAGAAGGAGGAAAAGCGATGAAACGCGGGACTGACCCCTTTGGGTGGACCTATGGCGAGGGTATTTGGCGGGACGGTGCGATGGTTCCGCTGTCCGATCGCGGGTTCCGCTATGGGATGAGTGTTTTTGAGAGCTTTGCTCTTCGGCGTGGCCGTGTGGTCTTTGCGGATGAACATATGCTTCGTCTGCGGCAGGCAGCCGAGGCGGCCGGGTTTTCTTTTCCAGAATCGCTCGCTTTTCCCACCACTTGGGGGCTTCAGGATGGGATGGGGCGTCTTTATATCACGGCGGGTGATGGGACATTTCTTGATCCAACGGATCGGAGTCGGATCTTTGCCATGGCGGAGGAAACTCGTTTCCCCGACCGGGAGGATAGAGCCAGGGGTCTGCGGGTCGGATTGTGCCGGGCGCCGGTTTGTGGCGCCCTGGGCGGATGGAAAACGGGGAATTATTGGAGTCATGTTCAGGCGCTTGTCGAAGCCAAGGCTCAGGGCCTGGATGAGAATTTGCTCCTCAATACCGGGGGCGGGCTCGTTTCTGCCGCCATGGCCAATGTGTTTTTCTGGCGGGAGGGAGGATGGCAGACTCCGGCCTTGGAGACGGGCGCTCGCGATGGCGTTGTTCGGGCATGGGTTCTTCGGCAGCGTCCCGTCATGGAGTCAGTCTTTTTGCCGGAGGATCTGGAATCCATCCAAGCGTGTGTGCTCACCAACAGTCGCCTCGGAGTGATGCCGGTGACGGAGATTGAGGGCCGTTTGCTTCCGGAATCCGAACGGGCCCAGGAATTGGCGACTGCCTACCATGACGAAATTATCTCCGCTTAAGGCCGTCTTTCAACGCGCCGCCTCCACGATGGGCGGTCGACTGAGCGCACCGACTGATTTTCTTGCCGTGGCGACGTCGGCCCAGCCGTTTTTGGCGGCCTTGCTGGCGGGACAGTGGACGAAACGCCGGGTCTGGGTGGTCTGCGACGATGTTCGAGCTCAGGAACAATTTGCCGTCGAGATGGCTGCCTGGTTGCCGGGGGTGCGGATATTTCCGGAACTGGAGGTGACGGTGGCTGACGCCGGGTTGGCCGATCCGGAGACGACGGCGGAACGTCTGGAGATTCTTCGCGAACTGGGTGGACGAGAATCTTCCGGTCCCCTGGTCATTCACGCAGCGCAATGGGACGAGGAGGTGCCGGCCGCGACCGCACTCTCGAGGGCGGTCCTGCGACTTTGCCCAGGCGACGTTTTTGATTTTGGCGAAGCCACCGTGCGACTGGAATCTTCTGGTTATGAACGGACGACGCAGGTGGGGGTGCGGGGACAATTTGCCATCCGGGGCGGGATCCTTGATGTGTATTCTTGGCAGGCACAGGTCCCGGTGCGGATCGAGCTTGATGATGAGATTGTTGATTCCATTCGCACTTTTCACCCGGATACCCAATTGGCCATCGAAGCCTGTGACGAAACGGAAATTCTGGCTGGAAAAATCCAGTCACGGCTGGTCCCCATGCGTCAATACCTCGGGTCGAAGGATGCCGTCATCCGGGTGCATGCGGAGCCGCCCTCGGACGGCGCAGAGGAAGGGGCGAAGACCCTCCATCTCAGCGAAGGCGGCGAAGACGATTTGACATTTTTCCCTCAGCCCTTTGCGGACTTTGGAGCGGGCGACCTCGTGCTCGACAGCGTCCGCAGGGAGCGGTTTTTTCAGCAGTTGGAAAACTGGAAACAAGACGGCTGGATGATCGTGCTGGCGGCGGGCAGCGAGGGAGAAATTGAGCGGTTTCAGGAACTTGCAACCGAACACGGGTTTCCCGCTTCGGCACTGGTCTTTTTGGAGATCCCAGCCACTTCGGGCTTTATTTTTCCCGAAGCGAAATTAGCACTTCTCTCCGATGCGGAGTTGTTTGGCCGCTCAGTTTCGCTCCGGCAAAGGCGTCTAACTCTTCGTCGCGAACGACTCCAGTCGACCCGGGCGGCGATGGATTTCACCGAATTTGTTCCGGGCGATTTTGTCGTTCACCTCGAGCACGGGATTGGAAAATTCCTGGGCCTCGAAGTGCCTCCGGATACCGACGAAGGCGAGGTGCTTGTGCTCGAATATGCGAACGAGGCCCGGCTTTTTATCCCCCTCGACCAGGCTTGGCAAATTGCCCGTTATGTCGGACTGGGAAAAAAGCACCCGGAGCTTTCCCGACTGGGCGACGGACGCTGGGAAAAAGCCCGACGCAAGGCGGGACAATCGATTTTCGATTATGCGACCGGAATGTTGCAAATCCAGGCCGAGCGGGATTCCGCGCCGGGAGTCGCCTTTGGCCCGGACACTCATTGGCAACTGGAGTTTGAAGATGCCTTCCCTTACGAGGAGACGCCCGATCAGGTGCGGGCGATTGCCGCGTCCAAGGCCGACATGGAAAGCACCCTGCCGATGGACCGATTGATTTGCGGTGATGTCGGGTTCGGCAAAACCGAGGTCGCCATTCGGGCCATCTTCAAGGCGGTCATGGGGGGGCGTCAGGCGGCGGTTCTGGCTCCGACCACCGTGCTGGCACAACAACATTTTCAAACTTTCCGGGAACGGATGAGCGACTACCCAATCACGGTCGAATTGCTCAGCCGCGATCGTACCCCGGCGGAACAAAAGCGGGCTTTGGAAGGTTTGCTCCAAGGCGGGGTGGATGTGGTGGTAGGGACCCATCGGTTAATTTCTTCCGATGTCGTCTTCAAAGACCTTGGACTTTTGGTCGTCGATGAAGAACAACGTTTCGGGGTGAAACATAAGGAATTGCTTAAGGAGAAATTTCGTCAGGTCGACGTGTTGACGCTTTCGGCCACGCCGATTCCGCGGACACTTTATCTTTCGCTCATGGGGGCGCGGGACATGTCGTTGATCGAGACCCCTCCGGCCAATCGCCAATCGGTTGAAACCATTGTTTGCGCCTACGATGAGCGGATTTTTCGCGATGCCATTCTCCGGGAATTGGCCCGGGGCGGACAGGTCTATTTTTTGCACAATCGGGTTCAGTCGATCGAGCGGGTAGCGGCCCGGATTCGGGAGTTATGCCCCAAGGCACGGGTGATTGTAGGTCACGGACAAATGGGGGAAAGGGAATTGGAGCCGGTGATGCGGGCCTTTGTGGCTGGCGAGGCCGACGTTCTCGTTTCGACGACGATCATCGAAAGCGGGTTAGATATTCCCAATGCCAATACCATCATCATCGACCGGGCCGATCTTTTTGGATTGGCCGATTTGTATCAGTTGCGGGGACGAGTGGGTCGTTCCCAGGTCAAAGCCCATGCCTATTTGATGCTCCCCCGGGACCTCATGAGCGGCACGGCGCGGAAACGGGTCTCCGCGATCAAACAATATTCGGATTTGGGTTCAGGATTCAAAATTGCCATGCGGGATCTGGAGATTCGCGGAGCAGGGAACCTTTTGGGCACGGCTCAAAGTGGACACATTGTGGCGGTGGGGTTTGATTTGTACTGCAAGTTGCTTCGCCATGCGGTCGAGACGCTGAAGGGAAAACGGGGCCGAACCCGGCATCCGGCAGGTCTTCGGCTCGATTTTTTGGTCACCAATGAGGCCGAATGGAAGCGGGCACCGAAAGACCGGGCCGCAGCCTTCCTTCCGGTGGCCTACCTCGCCGATGCACAAACCCGGATCTCCTGTCACCGTCGTCTCGCGGCGGTGGAAGACGAGGATGGGTTGGACGCTTTGGGCCGGGAATGGCGGGATCGCTTTGGTCGGCTCCCGCGTCCGGCGGAGAATTTACTTCTCACCGCGAAGATTCGAATCGAGGCGGCCCGACGCAAGATCACCTTGGTGGAAGTGGTCGATCGGAGGGTCCGATTGACCCGGAAGCGGGAGTTGATCCAAGAGGGGGGGAGGTTTCCCCGCTTGACGGTTTCCGGTGCCGATTCTAGTTTGCGCGAAGTTTTGACCGTACTCGAAAAGATCTCATTGGAATGAAACGCTTTGCCCTGATTGCTTTATTGGCCGTGCCGCTCCCTGTTTTTGCACAGGAGCAAGCAGCCGAAGTCATTGATGGCGTCGCTGCCATCGTTAACACCGAAGTCATCACCATCTCTCAGGTTCGGGATTTGGTGGGAGCCCGGGAACGAGCTTTGGCCGAGGTCTATAGTGGACAGGAACTGCAAGATAAGGTGAAGGAGATGCGTCTGGCGGCGCTCAAAGATCTCATTGACCGTCAGCTGATCCTTCAGGAATTCCGCGCCCTCCAGGAAAAAGGGGCCAATATCCCCGACTACGTCATCGATGACCGGGTCCAAACCATCATCCGTGAGGAATTTGGTGGAGACCGGGGAGCGTTTGTCCGCACCCTCGCAGCCCAAGGCTACACCCTGACGAAATTCAAGGAGATCGAAAAAGAAAAGATCGTCGTGCAGGCGATGCGTCAGTCCAAGGTCGACAATAATTTCATCGTCTCTCCGACGCGAATTCAGGCCTATTATAATAAAAACAAAATGGCCTATGCCATCCCGGCGCAAGTCAAACTCCGCATGATCGTGATTCGGAACGAAGCCGATTCTGACATCCCGGGCACCGGGAGCAAAAAGGAACTGGCCTCTGAGATCCGGCAAAAAATTACCGAAGGGGCCGAGTTTGCCCGCATGGCGCAAATGTATTCCGAAGATGAAGGTACCCAGGAAGTGGGCGGCGATTGGGGCTGGATCGAAACCAACACCCTGAACGAAAAACTCACCCAAGTGGCTTTTTCCCTCCGACCCGGCGAAGTCAGCCCGGTCGTGGAAATTGGCTCAACTTTTTATGTTCTCATGGTCGAAGCTAAAAAGAGTGCCGCCGTCAAACCGATGGCCGACGTGCGGGATGAGATCGAGCAAAACCTGATCCAACAAGAACGTCTCAAGGTTCAAAACCGTTGGCTCGATACCTTGCGCGAAAAGGCCTACATTAAAATCTTCTCTTAAGGCGCGGTGAACCTAAACGCGACAGTTGATGGCTGAGTGAAAGAAAACGAGCAACCGACAGCGAATCACGTCGATCACCTCGGCAGGTGAACCTAATTGACGGCCTATGCCGCTGAGATCCAACTATCAACAATCCTCCCTCAACTCAACTGCCGCCTTTAGGGTGAAACCGCGCATCGGGATCACCCAGGGAGATCCTGCCGGGGTGGGGCCCGAAGTCGTCCGGGCGGCCCTGGCGAGCGGAGTTTTGTCGGGGAAATTCGATTACGAAATGATCGGAGATCTTGGGACCGTCCTTCCGGGTGAGCCGACCATGGATTCGGCCCGGCAATCGCTGGAGGCCCTCGAGAAAGCGGCTTCCATGGCGAAGAACGGGGAGATTCAAGCCGTTGTCACCGGACCGGTGAGCAAGGCGCAGTTGCATCAGGTTGGATTTGAATATCCGGGACAAACCGAGTTTTTTGCTGCCCGCACGGGAACGGAGGATTATGCCATGTGTTTGACGGGAGGGGCCCTGACGGTTGCGCTGGTAACCGCCCATATTCCGCTTAAGGATGTGGTCGCGCAGCTCAAAACCTCGGAGATCGTCCGGGTGGGGAATCTTTTAACTCAATTCCTCCAGCAGCGGAATATTTCCCGTCCCCGCGTCGCCATGGCCGGGCTCAATCCGCATGCGGGGGAGGAAGGGGATCTGGGCCGGGAAGAGATCGAGATGGTGGCTCCGGCGGTGGAGGTTCTTCGCGAACTCTGGGGGACGGAAGCGAGCTTCAGCGCCCCCCTAGCACCGGATACGGTTTTTTATCGAACGGTCAAGGGGGAGTTCGATGGCGTTCTCTGTCTCTATCATGACCAGGGGCTCATTCCCTTGAAGCTGCATGCCTTTGACCAAGGTGTGAATGTCACTCTGGGGTTACCCTATCCTCGCACGAGCCCGGATCATGGGACCGCCTTTGCCATCGCCGGAAAATCTCTCGCTCGTCCCGACAGTATGATCGCCGCGATTCGATTGGCGGGGGAAATGCTGGAAGGCTCGGCAGATTGCGTCGCTTGAGTTCTCGCGATTTTCTGCCGGTAATGTCGGGAGTTGATAAGCCGGTTTTAAATGCGCCCGAGTTTTTTGGGCTTAGGGGATCAATTCTCTGGAGTGGGTTCCAAATGGACGACGACATCAATCACTTGGCGACAAGATTTCCGAATCTGGTCCTTGACCTGGTGGCCAATTTCGTGCCCGACCCGAACCGGAGTCTCGCCATGCACTCGGACGTGTATTTCAACAAACAACCCAATGCCACTTTTGCGGACGCGACACTTTTCTGCATGATCCACGCCGGAGACTTTATTGGCAATTTCCTTGATCGCGCTGACTTGGGCGGGATCAACGCTGCCATCGAGCACCTCATGGAGTGCTCTATTGATGATCAAGATACCGTTTGTCACGATCACAATACACGCGAGAAGCGCGGCATAATCATCAGCCATTTCCCAACCCTTTCCGCCAATGAGGGCAATTGTGATCCCTATCGCTGCCGCCCCAGATGTCATTGCGTCGGATAGATGATGCCAGGCATCTCCTTGCACGGCCCGACTATCGACAGACACTCCAAAGGCCTGGATTTTCTTCGCAAGCAGGGTCTTCACGATCACGACTCCAATCAAGACCGGCAACGTAAACCACTCTGGAGCGTGGTGCGGAGTGCGTATCTCCAAAACTGAGTTCCAGGCAATAACGGCGGCAGCAATAAGAAGCGCCATTCCAGAGAATACTCCAGCGAGCGATTCGATTTTGCCGTGGCCGAATGGATGGCCCTCGTCCGGCGGGCGAAGCGAGAGATGAAATCCCATCCAAGTGATGAGAGACGAGAAAATATCGCCGGCGGACTCGATACCGTCAGCTACCAGCGCATAGGAATTGCCCACAAGTCCCACGGCAATTTTCACTGCCATGAGAACGATATTGACGCAAAGAGCCAAAGCACCCATTGCAAGGGCTTTTCCCGTGTCGATCATTTAGAACAATATTGAAGGGAAGACATTGACGATTAGACAGTCGGCTTTCGGCGTGGAAAGCGAACCAAGCGCAAGCCAAATGATCCCAGAGCGAGGACGCCTAGGCCTAAAAGCGTGACGTAAAAAGGGCGTAACGTCGGCCCTAGCCAACGTCCCTCATGGATTACCATGAGCAATCGACTCGTATCTTCCGAAAAGTCGAACCACTCCTGTCCCAGCTTGTAGAGGATGCCCGTCACGGCCGTCGCGGTCAGGGGCAAGATCAAGATCAGCCCAAAAATACGATGCCAAAGTCGGGCGCCCTGAGCGCGGGTCTGCTGGCGAAGAAGCACCGCGCCACTGGAGAGCAGAAGGAGAAGTCCTCCGCCAACAATGAGAACGTAAAATGGCGAAAAGGCGGGGTGGATCCACTCTCCAGTGTGGATCTCCATGATGGATTGGCCGGTTCCTCCATTCAGTCCGAACCAAGTTTTGCCAGCTCGATACGCCACGCCGGTAATTGCACTGACCGCGAGCAGAAGAAACAGCCAAGGCGCAAACCAGCGATGAAAGAGCCGGGAGGGGTTCCTCATTTTTCGATGAATCGAATGAACAGCACTATCATGAATCTCCTCGTGAGGACAAAAAAGGCGACGCGAATCTTTCAATCCACTTCGCTTTTTAGACCAGTCGCCTATGGGGAACTTTTCTCAGAGAGAATTGTCACTTCCAGTGGCGTGAGATGATTGCCAGTTTTTTCCACCTTCACCTTAAGCGGTTGGTCCTTGGCGAGTTCAGTGAATTCTACCATCTTGCCATCCTTCATGAGTTTGGTGTCTTTCTTGAAGTAAAGCTCCAGTATTTTACCCTCGTCGGTTTTGAAGTAGATCTCCTTTTCACCCTGATCCACGCGCATTGCCGTGCCAGTGTAGATTCCCGACGACACCACATCAGTATTTTCAATTTCGGTAGAACTTTCGTCCGCGGCGAAGCCCTGGAGAGAGGCTGCGGCTAGGAGAGACACGCAGATTGGAAGTAATTTTTTCATAGAATTTTGGGGTTCAAAGGGGGGCGTTATTTGAACGCCACGCAGGCAAACCATTCGACCACAATAAGAAAAAGACAAGCCGAAAATTGCCGATATTTTCAATCATTCTCAAACAAATTAAACAAACTCTCAAACTGGAGAACAACGGCGGCTTCTCTTCGCTGAGAACCGGAAACGTTGATTTTGATCTGAGCAACGCGGAAGGGCTGGTCGCGCGGGTGAAGGGAGACGGTCTGACCTATCAGTTCCGACTTGTCACCGAGGCCCGCTATCGGGGTATGGAAGTTTCCTTCTCGGCAGAGTTTCCTACGACCAAGGGTGAATGGACCGAGGTGCGGGTGCCGTTCTCAAAATTTTTCGCCAGCTTCCGGGGAATGAAACTGAAGGATGAGGAATTCGATCCCGGCAAGATCCGTCGACTCGGGATTCTGCTGGGGGACAAGAAAGCCGGGCCGTTTGAGTTGGAGGTCGATTGGATCCGGAGTTACGGCTCAGACGGAGGATCAATCGTCGATCAGGCGCTCGCCGATGGACGCTTCGGCACGCTCGCCACCGCTCTGACCGAGGCGGAGTTGGTGGACGTGTTGAAAGGGGACGGCCCGTTCACGGTATTCGCGCCGACCGATGAGGCTTTTGCCAAGCTGCCGCCGGGCACCGTGAAGGACCTGCTAAAGCCGGAGAACAGAGATAAACTGCAGGCAATTCTAAAGTACCACGTCAGCCCCGGTGCCACGAAACTCGCAGGCGCTTTGGCGAAAGGAAAAGCGGCGACGGTTGAAGGAACGCCGCTGACGATCTCTTTTGCCAACGGCCGGGTCAAAGTAGGCGAGGCCATAATTCTGGACGCGGACATCGAGTGCTCGAACGGGGTCATCCACGTGATCGACTCGGTCCTGCTGCCGCCGACGCCTGTTGAGAGCAATGATATTTTCAGTGTGGCGAAACGGAGCGGCTTATTGGGAACCCTGCTCAGCGCAGTCGAGGCTGCCGGGCTGGGTTCTGCATTGAAAGACGATGGCCCCCTGACGCTGCTCGCGCCCACGGACAAGGCATTCGCCGCACTGCCGGAAAAAGAGCTCAAGCGGCTTCTGAAAAAGAAGAAAGCAGCGACTTCGACAGGGCCTGGCTCTACCGGAGAGGCTTGGATCGCGTCTCCGCAAGCTTAGTCAATCGCTAGAGCCGTTCTCTTTTAATCGCGAGGGCAAAAGGCATTTGAAAAACGGATGAGCCATATCGAGAAGCGAGGGCCTATTTTGACCCTCTCCTCAAGGGCGTATGAAATTTCCGTTTTTAGGATGATGAAGACGCGACCACTGCCGAAAGATCCGCGACGAGCTGTCGGATGTCGTCTTCCCGGGTGTCCCACGAGCACATCAGACGCGCGCCGCCGCCAATGAAAACATAGTATTGCCAGCCCTGGGCTTTGAGGGCGGCGTGAAAGGATTCCGGCATCCGGAGAAAAACCGAATTGGCTTGGACCGGATAGAGGATCTCGACCTCGGGTATGGCGTGCAGGAGGTCTTCGAGAAGTTGGGCGCAGCGGCGGGAATGGGCGGCCCCTTGGAGCCATCCGCCCGAGGCGAGCATTTTCCTCCAAGGCGCGGCGAGGAAACGCATTTTCGAGGCGAGTTGGCCGGATTGCTTGCAGCGGTAGGCAAACTCCTCGGCGAGGGAGGTGTCAAAGAAGAGAATCACTTCGCCGCTGCCGATGCCCGATTTCGTTCCGCCGAGGCAAAGCACATCGACGCCGACCCGCCAGGTGATCTCGGCAGGGGAAAGGCCCAGAGAGTCCACCGCGACGGCGAAACGTGAGCCGTCCATGTGGACCTTGAGATTGTGGGCAGCGGCCAAGGCACTCAGGGCCTGGATCTCGGCAGGTTGATAGACGGTTCCCAACTCTGTCGGTTGGGTGAGAGAAAGCACCCTGGCGCGGGGATAGTGGATATCGCTGCGTTTGGTGATGAGGTGGTGGACCGTGTCGGGCGAGAGTTTGCCTTCGGGACCAGAGCCCAGGAGAATCTTGGTCCCGTTGGAGAAAAATTCCGGTGCCCCGCATTCGTCGGTTTCGATGTGGGCGGATTCGTGGCAAACGACGCTGTGATACGAACGACAGAGCGAGGAAAGGGCGAGGGAATTGGCCGCCGTGCCGTTGAAAACAAAAAAGACCTCGCAGTCCGTTTCGAAAATCTCCCGGAAGAGGTTGGCCGCTTCGCGGGTGCAGGGATCATTGCCATACGAGGGAGAAAATCCCGTGTTGGCTTCGGCGAGGGCCTCCCACGCTTCGGGGCAAATGCCGGAGGTGTTGTCACTGGCAAATTCCCAGCGGGGAAGGAGTATTTCTTCGCGTGCGGTGGATGGGAATGGATGGGATGAGGACATGACTTTTTTTGAGACTTGGAACCGCAAGCGTCAGCTCGCTGGCGTGCGCCAGATGAGACGGACGGCGTCGAGTCGGACGGGGGCCTCTTTGATGTGGTGGGTGAGTTCGTCGATCTGGGCTTGATGCAGGGCAATTTCTTCGTCGCGAACATGATCGTTCACTTTTTGTAAATCGCGCAGGCGTTCGACTTCCTGACCGAGGAGGGCCTTCATGTTTTTCTGCGCCGCGAGGGAAATGGTCGCAGCTCGCTGGGTCGCGAGGGCGCGGCTTTTTTCCAGCATGTCGGGCAGCAACTTGCGTTTGATCCGGGCGCTGTCGAGCAATTGGAAGACGGAGCCGGACTGCAATTCTTCCGGGTTGGGGCTGATTTCACTGGAGACATCGCTGCCTTTGAGATCCACGATGATGCGGAAAGGCGTGGGCGCGAGAAAGCGGTCGGCGTGGAGCGCGGGAGGGGCCACCGGTTCCAACACGTAGATGGCTTCCAGATAAATGGTTTGTTCGGCGGCGCCCGGCCAGATGGCAAAGGCACTGTTGCCCTGCTCCGAACTCAGGAGGAGGTCGATGGCGCTGGTGACGATGGGATGATCCCAGGAAAGAAAACTGATTTCCTCGCGGCTGAGGGCCTTGTCGCGATCACTGGTCAAAGTGAGACCTTCCTCGGGAAGTTCGGGAAAGGCATCCGTGGTCAGGTTGGCCGGCACGGCCAGGTAGGTGCGATCAGAAAGGTCTTCCACGTGAACGCCGTAATGGTCAAAAACGCGGAGGAGAAAATCGTCGAGCGAGCGGTCGGCGTCGAAGGTTTGGATTTGATCGATGAGGTCGGAAGCGGCCTGGGGGCGGCAGGAATTCATTTGCAGAAGGCGATCTTGTCCTCCCTCAAGTTCCTTGGCGATTTTTGCATGGAGGGTGCGGGTTTCGGCAATGAGAGCCTTGAGATCGCCCCCTTTGCCCGCAAGTAAGCGTTGGAGCTTGGAACCCAATTTGGCGATGATGTCACGCTCCCCCTCGAGAGATTTTTCAAACGCATTGAGTCCCTCCTGATACCAGCGGGCGAGGGTCTCCAGGTGGCTGCCGACCGGGTAGGGGACATGGATAGAAATTGTGTCCGTCTGACCAATCCGGTCCAGACGACCAATACGTTGTTCGAGGAGCCCGGGGTTATCCGGGAGATCAAAGAGGACTAGGTGATGGGCAAACTGAAAATTGCGTCCCTCGCTCCCGATTTCCGAACAAATGAGGATGCGGGCGCCATCTTCCTTGGCAAACCAGGCCGCGTTGCGGTCGCGTTGGAGCAGGGTGAGGTCCTCGTGAAAAAGTGCGAGCTTGAGATTGATGCGGGCCCGCAAGGCCTCATCAAGGGCGAGGACCTTTTCCCGGGTGCGGCAAATCAAGAGAACCTTAGCGGGATTCAATTCTTCGAGCAGAGCGACCAGCCAATCCAAGCGGGGGTCGCCCGCGAGTTGATAGCGGCGGGGGGACGGGGAATGGTCGGCCGTCCGTTCGTCGGTGAGATCGGCGGCCGCGAGCGGAGCGAGAAGGGCCCGACGAAGCGGAAATCCCTTCATGGTGGCGCGGGTGTTGCGGAACATGACCCGGCCGGGTCCGTGTTGGTCGATGAGTTCCTGGACGAGTTGGTTTCGCGCGGTGGTGTCGCCTTTTTTGAGGGCGGCGAGCGCGGCCTCGAGACGCTCCGGATTGGCGGCACAGAGCTGGCGGAGTTGCTTGAGATCGGCGGCGGTGAGGGCTTTTCCATCGAGCAATTTCGTCGCCACTTTGGCGGTGCGTTGATAGTCGGTGCGCTGGGCCTGGAAGTGGGCGAAGTCGCTGTAGCGGCCGGGATCGAGGAGCCGCAGGCGGGCAAAGTGGCCTTCGGCTCCGAGTTGCTCAGGCGTGGCGGTGAGAAGAATGACCCCTGGGGTGGCGGTGGCGAGCGCTTCGACGATCTGGTATTCCGGACTGGGTTTTTCGGAGGACCAGGCGAGGTGGTGGGCTTCATCGACCACAATGAGATCCCAACCGGCTTCCACGACCTGGGCACCGCGCGCGGCATTTTCAGCGATGAGGCTGATCGGGCAGAGCACCAGTTGCTCGTCGAGAAAGGGATTGCTGCCGACGTCGCCGCTTTCGATCGCCAGGCAGCGTTCCTCATCGAAGATGCTAACGAGCAAATTAAAGCGGCGGAGAAGTTCGACGAACCATTGGTGGACCAAGGGCTCGGGGACGAGGATGAGGATGCGGCCGGCCCGTCCGCTGCGGTGGAGGCGATGGAGGACGAGACAGGCTTCGATGGTTTTTCCCAGGCCCACTTCGTCGGCGAGGAGGACGCGTGGCAGCACCCGTTGGGCGACTTCCCGGGCGATGTAGAGCTGGTGAGGAATTAGGGTGATCCTGGCTCCGAGGAATCCGCGGACGGGTGTGTGCCGGATCTGATGCCGCCGGCGGAGCGATTCATGTCGCAGGGCAAAGGTGCGGTTGTCATCGACCTGGCCAATGAAGAGGCGGTCCTCCGGCTTGGAAAACGTCAGTGTGTCCGAGAGTTCCGTTTCGGGAATCTCGCGGGAGCCGACGAGATAGGTGAGCATGCCGCCGCGGTTCTCGACCGTATCGACCACGGCGGTGGATCCGTCATGGAGTTTGATCGTGTCGCCGGGAGAAAATTTTACCCGTTTGATCGGGGCCGAGCCGGTGGCGTATTGGCGCAGGGTGTTGCTGACCCGGAAGAGCAGAAAGACGCGGCTCGGACCGGTGTCCACCACCACGCCGACACCGAGTTCCGGTTCCGACTCGCTAATCCAACGTTGGCCTTTTTGAAATTTTTCCATGCGCAGCTCTTCACTGTATTCGGTATCAGGCGAGGTGACAAATCCGCAATGAAAGATTCCGTCATAGCGCGGTTCCGGGTACGACGATGCCATGCAAGACGTAGTGATTCATTCCGATGGAGGATGCCGGGGCAATCCCGGCCCCGGGGGCTGGGGCGTGGTTTTGGCCTGCGGAGAGCACCGGCGCGAATTCAGTGGGGGGGCCTTGGCCACGACCAACAATCGGATGGAATTGCAGGCCGCGATCGAAGCCCTGCGGGCCTTGCGTCGTCCCAGTCGGGTGGATTTTTTCACCGACTCGCAATACGTAAAAAATGGAATCACCATGTGGATCCAGGGCTGGAAACGCAAGAACTGGACAGGCACGGGTCGGAAGCCGGTGAAAAACCGGGATCTTTGGCAGGCCCTCGATGCGGAGACGGACCGCCACGAGGTCACCTGGCAGTGGGTGAAGGGACATTCGGGACAAGCCGGCAACGAACAATGCGATGTCCTCGCCAATGCGGCCATGGATCGGATCGTGGCCGAGCATTCCCCGAGCGAACGGAAGGAGGCCCTCAAACGGTTTCAAGCCGAGACGGAGTCCGCACCGAAGTGGGACGGCCTCGCAGGCCTCGCCCCAGCCATCGGGTCGGAAGCCATTAGTTGATCACCCGCACTCGCGTGCCCAAGGGGGCATTGTCCCAATAGATTTTGACCATTTTTTCAGGCATGCGGATGCAGCCGTGGCTGTCGGCCACGCCAGGCAGGAAGCCTTGGTGCATGCCGACGCCGGAATTGGTCAACCGCATGAAATAGGGCATGGGGGCGCCGACGAATTTGGCGCCAGGCGGTACGGGATCTTTTTTAACGTCCACATTGGTCTGGACGACCGTGCCGGCCCCATCGACGTAGTCGCCATAAAGATTGGAGGCGTGATTGATGTTTTTCTGAATGATGGTGTAGCTGCCGGTCGGGGTGTCAAATCCTTCGCGACCGCTGGAAATGGCGGAGACGCCCACGAGTTTGCCGCCCTTGTAGAACGAGACGTTTTGCTTGGTCAGATTGATCACCATGGAGGGTGATCCGCTGATGCCATTGCCATCCCAATAGGATTTTTTCAGGGCCAAGTTTTCCTTCGTGGCAGGATCAATGACCGTATTGCCGGTGCCAAGGTATTGGACCGAGCGGTTGGAGAGGCGGGAGTCGTGCCCCGCACAGGCTCCCAGGACCAAAGCAAGGGCGGGAGTGAGGAAACGCGCGGAATAACGACCCAGAGTTCTCATACGGCGTGTAAGAGAGCAGGCTTTGAAAAAACGTCAAGCTGCACTCGCAGTGTGGGAAGAATTCCCGATTCGAAGTTTTCAGTGGATGCGGAAAAAAATAAAGAAAGGTTGACGAAATTGGGGGGGGCTTTTCTCTGAGGCTGATGAAGAAGATTTCTTTAGTGGTTCTTGAAGAATTAAGGTGGGAATTCTTGCAGGGATCGAGAAGAAGGGCAAGCCTGCGCCGATGGAAAGCACAAATTTTTACAGCCAGATTTTGGGAATATCCTCACCTTGGAAAA
>Ga0222650_1000176_pt1 | contig 58181 bp, 53 predicted proteins | sample AntAcemetagen367_FD_179820 | JGI IMG/M metagenome (GOLD analysis project Ga0222650, IMG submission 179820) | Saline water microbial communities from Ace Lake, Antarctica - #367 | ecosystem: Environmental > Aquatic > Non-marine Saline and Alkaline > Saline | place: Antarctica: Ace Lake... | reverse complement strand
GACTGAGCGAACTGGTCCGGTTGAGGATCAAAGATATTGATCTAGAGCGTGGGACGGTGACGGTAAGAAGAGGGAAGGGAGACAAGGATCGTACGACGGTTTTAGCGGCGAGCCTGCGCGATGAGATAAAGGAGCAAGTGGAGCGGGCGCGCGAAATTTGGCAGAAGGATCGCGATGCGGGGCGACCGGGGGTGTTTATTCCCGGGGCGCTGGGGCGGAAGTTTCGGAGGGCAGGCGAGACCTTCCCGTGGTTCTATTTGTTCCCGGCGACCCGGGAATCGAAGGATCGGGAATCTGGGATCAAAAGGCGGCATCATCTCCACGGAGGAGTCTATAATAGCGCGATCAAGAAGGCTGCCGAAGCGGCGGGGATTGAAAAACGGGTGACGAGCCATGCCTTGCGGCATAGTTTCGCGACGCATTTACTCGAGGCGGGGACAGATTTGCGAACAATCCAGGAGCTTTTGGGGCATGAAGATATTACGACGACGGAAATTTATCTGCATGTCTCGATGGGAGCGCATGGTTTGGGGGTGGTGAGTCCGCTGGATGCGGTTGGTTGAATCGCGTAGAGGGCTTGCGCCCCACGCGATTGATGGGGTGGTGAGCAAAAGTGCAACTTTCTGCTATGATTGCGTTATTGCGTTATTGCGTTATTGCGTTTGCAGCGGGTTTTCGGAGCAGGTGGGCTTGGGAAGCTTGTGGGATCGGTGACTCGTCCTTCTTTCTTCTTCCTTTTTCCTTTTTCCTTCTTGTGGCGGTGCTTGGTCTAGGCCTTTGAAGTGGGTATGTTTTTTTAGTCGAAGAGGTCCATCTGCGGCGAGTGGGCTTCAGGGAGGGCGTTTTTGGCCTTTGGGGAGGTCGACTTTTCCTTGGTGGGCTTAGAAGAGGTCATTTCGAGGTGGCTTAGAATTTCCTTGGCGCGGTCGAGGATTTTTTTGGGGAGTCCGGCGAGTCGGGCGACCTGGATGCCGTAACTCTTATCCGCTTGGCCGGGGAGAATTTTGCGGAGGAAGATGATGTCTTCATTCCACTCGCGGACGGCGACATTGAAATTAGCGACAGCGGCTTTGGAATCGGAGAGGGCGCAGAGTTCGTGGTAGTGCGTCGCGAATAAAGTCCGGCATCGGACATCATCGTGGAGGTGCTCGGCGACGGACCAGGCGATAGAGAGGCCATCAAAGGTGGCGGTGCCGCGGCCGATTTCGTCGAGGATGACGAGGGAGTTCTCGGTGGCGTTGTTGACGATGAGGGCGGTCTCGTTCATTTCGACCATGAAGGTTGATTGACCTTTGGCAAGGTCATCGGAAGCGCCGACGCGGCAGAAGATGCGATCGGTGAGTCCGATATGTGCGTGCTCGGCCGGAACGTAGGCCCCGATCTGGGCCATCAGGGTGATGAGGGCGATCTGGCGAATGTAAGTCGATTTCCCGGCCATGTTGGGGCCGGTGAGGATTTGGAGGAGGCTCTCGGTGGGCTCGATGAGGGTGTCGTTGGGGACGAACTTTTCCTCGATGAGGGTTTGTTCGAGGACGGGGTGGCGGCCGTTGACGATTTGGAGATGGCGAGATTCATCTAAGACGGGGCGGGTGTGTTGGTAGAGTTGCGCGGTCTCGGCGAAGGAGATGAGGACATCGAGGGTGGCGAGGGCGTCGGCCGTTTTTTGGAGGGGGACGAGGTGGTCGGTGACTCCGGCGCGGAGGGTGATGAATTCATCGTATTCCAGTGACTTGGCGCGGTCGTCGGCACCGAGGACCTTGCCTTCGACTTCTTTCAGTTCGGGCGTGATGAAGCGCTCGGCGTTGGACATGGTTTGCTTGCGCTGGTAATCCTCCGGTGCTTGGTCGGCCTTGGACTTGGTGATTTCGATGAAGTATCCGAAGACGTTGTTGAACTTGATCTTTAGGGTTTCGATGCCGGTGCGTTTGCGTTCGGATTGCTGCATCTCGGCGATCCATTGCTTTCCGGAGCGGGAGGCGTTACGGAGTTCGTCGAGTGCTTCCGAGTGGCCGTCGCGGATGAGTCCGCCGTCTTTGAGTTGGGCGGGTGGTTCGTCGACAAGGGCGTTTTGGAGGGTTGCGACGAGGTCGGGGAATTCCTGGATGAGGTCCAGGATCTGAGATTGCAGGCTGGAGTCCTGAGCGGCGGGGAGAGAGGAAAGGTCGGCCTTGAGGTCGGGGATTCTTTCGAGGGAGAGTTGGAGGGATTTGAGGTCGCGGGCGTTACCGGAGCCTTGTGAGAGGCGGCCGGTGGTGCGCTCGATGTCGCGGATATTTTTGAGCGAGTCGCGGAGTTTGGTGAGGAGGTAGGGTTCGGCGAGGAGGGATGCGACGAGGTCGAGTCGGGAGGTGAGGGTGGCGAGATCGCGGAGGGGATGGAGGATCCAGTCGCGGAGCTTGCGTGCTCCCATGGGGGTGGAGGTGCGGTCGAGGACGCCAAGAAGAGTGTGTTGTTTTCCGGAGCGTGATTCGACGAGGTCGAGGTTGAGTTGGGAGGCCGAGTCGATGAGGACGTAGTCGGCGACGTTGCGGACGGAGAGGCTCTTGAGGTGGTCGCAGTTCCGCCGGAGTTGGTAGGTGAAGTAGTGGAGGGCTCCTCCGGCGGCGGAGAGGGCGGCGGTCATGCCGGCGCAGCCGAAGCCATCGAGTGACTGGACCTTGAACTGCTCCTTTAAGGTGTGGAGGGCTTGGTCGGAGAGGAAGGCGTAGGAGTCGTAGGGAAGGCAATTGCGGAGCCCGCCGAGTTCCTTGGTCTGGTCCTCGGGGACGAGGAGTTCGGAGGGGGAGAGGCGGGTGAGTTCGTCCTCAAGTTGCTGGCGGTCGGGAAACTCGGCGACCGTGAATTCGCCGGTGGTGTGGTCGGCGCAAGCGAGTCCGAAGCAGGCTTTTTTGGCGGTGCCGCCTTGGAAAACGGCAGCGAGGTAGTTGTGGCGGGTGTCATCGAGGAGCGAGAGGTCATCGACGGTGGAGGCCGAGATGATGCGGGCGATTTCGCGCTCGACGATTTTGCCGGGTTGGGGTTCGGTCGTTTGTTCGGCGATGGCGACCCGTTTGTTGGCCCTGATGAGCTTGGCGATGTAGCCTTGGGCGGCGTGGTGGGGGACGCCGCACATTGGGATGTCGTTGCGCTTGGTCAGGGCGACGTTGAGAATGCCGGCCGCGACCTTGGCGTCCTCGAAGAACATTTCGTAGAAATCACCGAGCCGGTAGAGCAGGAGGATGTCATCGGGCAGGGAACGACGCATGCCCATGTATTGGGCCATCATCGGGGTGAGTTTTTTCTCGGCTGCCATCGGTAGGGGGAGAGTAGGAGAGAGGAGGCGAGGGGGGAATTTTCAAAATGGAAAAATGAGGGATTTCGAATTCACTGGGAACTTCGATGATGAACTGGGGGATCTCGAGCGACGACACATTCAATGGCGACGGCGTTCTCCTACTTGGTTTTACCGCCGAGCCCAATGTCCCCGACTTTGCCGTGAATGAAGCCACATCGGACAAAGCGGGGTTCGTTGCAGGATCCTCGCAGGTCCAGGGCGATTGCTTAGTTGCTGACCTTAAGGCGGGCAAATTGACGGAGATCGGTATCGAGCGGCGTGGGTGCTCGCCAGACTTCAATTGCGGTGCCATCACCATTATCCGAAGAAGAGACCCGAATAGCAGTGTCAGAGGACCAGGCTTCCAGGCTTTCAGAGAGCGCTATAGTGTAGGTGAGATCGGAGGCCGTCAGTTGGCGGCGGAAGGAGATTGTCAGGTAGGAGTCGGTATTGCCGTCCACCTCAATGAGGCTGATTTTTCCGGTAGGCAGGTCTGAGCTCGATTCGATGACCGGGTTGGATGCCAAAGCATACTCCATGAGATTGTTTAATCCGTCGTTGTCGGGGTCGTCGGACATGGATGCTCCTGCACCCAGCCCGTTATTTTGAGCCCAGCTGTCGAAATCCAATCCGTCTGCGCGGCCGGGTGTCCCACCTTGTTGCTCGCTGGCTCTCCACGCAAACGGGTCGGAGTGATCAGAAGGCTGTGTTTGATCGGGTGAGATCAAGGTGAGGCTGAAACCACCACCATCTGGAGAGGTGGGCCAGGGGGCCATGTCATCATAAGTGAATTCGATGATGGCGGTGCCGGACCCGAGCGAGAGTTTTACGTTTTCACCCCCGTTGCTGAGTTTGTCATCGAGCTGCCACTCGCCAATAACAGGCAATCCAATACCGTAGCGTGAAGCGAAAGCCGATTGGTTTTTGACGACGAGGAGAAATGCGCCGGGTTGAATCATGGTTCCGGGTGGGAAGTCGTAGTCGACTCCCTTGGTGAAGCGTGCATCGGTGAGATTGATGGCAACGTTGCCGATGTTTTGGACCTCTAGGTATTCAAAGTCGGAGTCGCTCCATCCCATCGATAGTTCTACGGCAGTTGCCGGGCTTGGGTGATAGTTCATTTCGGTAATCCGCAGGGCATTGACGTAAGGCGTGACATCGGGTGCTGATACCAGAAACTCGCAAGGTTCCGACCAATGGCTCCAGCGGCCTGAGGTGTCCTGATGACGGACGCGTGCGCGATAGGTTTTGCCGGGGCCGGCAGAAATGGCGGGGTAAAGGTAATTGGCGTTGAACGTGGCCAACTCGCCGGACTCCGTTGGATTTTCAATTTCGTAGAGGTAGGGATCACCTGCAAGGTAGTTGACGATGGACGGGTCGGAGATCTCCGAAATTCGCCACTCCATGGCCGCGAAGGCGGTGCCGGAGCTATAGGAACTCGAAGAGAACTGGAGTCCGTTGCTTGGATAGCCGGCTCCACCGGTATAGGTGATTGTCGGAGTGTTCGGGATGCTACTGTTCTGGGTAAGCAAGCTCGTCTGCATCCAGTTGCCACGCGAGACGATATAGTTTTTGAGAACCTGGATCATTCCTCCGAAGTCATTGTCTCCGGAAACGTCGTAGTAGCGGTCGGGATGATTGATACGGGGATTGTTGTCCCACATGCGGCGGTCGGCGCTGACGAGGGAAGGAGACCCAGGGGTCCAAACATCGCGCACCATTTCGTCGATCAGTTTGTCGCCCTCGTCCGAATTGTAGAGGAGGTCCATGATTTCGCGAACGCGGTTCTGATAGCGGGTGTTGAAGGCGGGGTTCCCGGCAACATCAGCTTTGAAGTCGTGGTTGCCATTACCAAACATGTTGTTGGCCCAAGTGAGGTCAAGGTCCCACGGATGGACTTCAAATTTTGAAGTCTCCGGGTTGTGGTAGTAAAAGTAGTTTTTGCCGTTGGAGATATCGTAGTGGTGAATGCTTTCCACCACGGTTCGGTAACTGAGATATTTGTCGATATCGAGGTTGTCCTCCCACCATTGGGCGGTCGGAGTTCCGTTGCGGTAGGCGCTGATGAAGTCGGTGACATCGGAGCGGTTGTCCACTTGGGTCGGTCCTTGATTGTTGGCATTGCCGCTGTGGCTTTCAATCTTGTAGAGGTTGCCATCTGGCAAGTCGTGCTCGTCGAGGTATTGACCATCCAATTGTTCAATTGCGAGATAGAGGCCATAATAATCACCTTCGTATTGGTCTGCGCCGGTCGGAGTGGCATTGTCGATGACGTAGAATTGCGCGTAGTGGGTATTGCAGGCTTCGACCCCGGAGAGCTGAAATAGTTTGAATCCCACGCCCTCGAACAAGCCTTGCTCACCGCGATGGTTAAAGTTTACCTGCTGGACGATGGATGAGAAATTGAGCTTGTTCCAAGGCTGGGAATATTTTTCTCCATTTCGATCTCTCGCTTCGAACCGTTGACCGCGACCGAAGTCGAACTTCCAAAAGTTTTTGCCATACTGGTATCGGTGAACACCACCACGAGGGCGGTATTGGATATGATCGTAAACCTTGCCATCGTAGACCATGGTGCCGGGCCAAAGATATTCCGGACCTCCGTAGCCTCCGAATTGTGAATCATCGATCCAGGTGTTTGTGCTGAGGAGGAAGTAGGTTGAGATACTCGACATCACCGATCCTGGATAGGTGACCGGAGTGTCACCAGGTCGGATCGCGCCGCTCCAGTCGGGCGTGCCGTCGTAGACGAAGTAGGCAAAGTTTGGTTGGGGATCGTCGCTGTAGGGCACGGTGATCGCAGCTCCGGGAGTATCTTCGGCCGAAACGCGATAGCGAATGAGACGGCGGTTGGTCTGCAAGGTGCCTGGCAGGGTAACAGTGTAGATGGAATCGGCCGCCAGAGCGTCTCCGCCCGTTCCGTCGTCCGTCATTGTGACCGTTGTCCATTCGTTGGGATCCTCGTAGCGAGGATCTGCATTGGCGGTGCCGTTGCCATTGAATTTGAGGTAGCGTGAGAAGTAATCGCCGGGCTCGACCAACTGGTACTGCAGGGTGACCGGGGCGACGCCATCGGGATCGGTGACCTTGGCGGTCACGACGACTGCTTGGCCGGATGCCGGTTTTTTTGGGAGATGATCGACCTGGCGGATTTGGGGTGGAACTGCCGAAGAAAAGGAGCGATTTACGGCTCCGGGAGTTGGGGCGAAACTTCCACCGGGTGTGCCTCCTGAAATTTCGCCGGTCAGTGAGAGGGCAAAGCTAATATCGCTGCTGCCTCCACTGGATTGGTGAATCTCGACTGCGATGACGTTGGCTCCGGCTACGAAGGCGCTTGTTGGAATATTCAAGGTGTCATTGGCATTGTCTCCGACGGTGTTTGTCGCGTACATGTCATAGGCTGCGTTGTTAGCGAGGCCAGTGTGACGGGCGATTTCGTTGCCGTTGAGATAGACCGCGTAGCTGTCGTCGTAAGTGAGCGAGATGGTAAAGCTGGCGAACATCGAGGGATCAGGGATGTCAGTGGCTCCTCTAAAATAGGTGGTGGCAAAGCGGCTCCCGACAGGTCCGGATTCAACGGTTGTCGCTTCGTCGGAGTCTCCATACCCAAGTTCGGCAGGCCCGGAACTCCAGCTGGAATCGTCAAAAGTTGATGCGCGCCAAGCGGTTCCCTGGTCGCTTCCATCATCGAGATAGTTCCAGTTGGCATTACTCGCGATGGCGTTGACCGGGCCGCCACCTCCGTCACCAACGGTAGTGGCGATCGGAAAGCCGGAAGCCCGCCAGCTGCCTCCGAGGTCATTGTCGAGAAGGGGATTGATTAGTTCGATGGAAGGACTCACCAACAAGGTTCCGATGTCATCGCCAACCGTTGGCCAGGGGAATCCGAGGCTGTAATCAACTTCGTCGATCTTTGTGCCGGCGGGATTTCGCAGGGTGATCTGCTCGCCCGAGTTCTTGAGTGTTGATCCATTGGCGAAGGGCCCGAGCGCTCCGCTGTATCCGTAGCGGGATTGAATTGTTGCGGGGTCTTCGGCCACCACAAGGTATCCTCCTGAGGTAAGAGTGGTTCCTCCGGGGAACACGAAGTCGATCCCGTCGGAGAAATAGTATCCCGACAAGTCGACCGGATCCTCACTTGGATTGAAGAGTTCGATAAATTCCGCACGGACTGTTTTGGTGTCTTCGTCGTAGTGGATTTCGTTGATCACAACCGAAGGCGGAGTGAACGCCGGCGTCGTGAAATTGAGCGTAGAAGAAGCCCAACTGCTTCCTCCGGTATTTTGAGCGAATGCGCGGAAGTAATAGCTCGTCGTTGGTTGGAGGTTTGAGACCAGGCGGGAGAAGTTTCCAGTCTGGGTTCCGGCTGGGACGGAGAGTTCCCAATTGCCCGTTTCAGTGCCACCATCCGCGGGTCCGTAGAAGATGGTAACTGCAGGGGGATCTCCACCGAGGTCGGTGACTTGGCCGTTCAGAGTGGCAAAGGTGCCGTTGATGCCGGTGGCCGCTGAGTTTGTGATTGCCGGTTGATTGACTGGAGTGGTCGAAAAACTGGAAGACGTCGACGACCAGGTCGTTCCGGTGGAATGGGTAGCGGCTGCCCGAAAGTAATAAATGGTTCCGGGGTTCAGTCCTGAGATGCCGCCGGTCTCTGATCCGGATTGCAATCCGAGATCCAATTGAGCGTCCCAAGTTTCTGTGCCAGCGTCGTTGTCGCCATAGTGAATCACGAGGGTAGGTGCTTCGCCTCCCGTCGAAGTAATCTTACCTCCGATGGTTGCGCTGGTGCCGAGGATATCGCTCGCGGCGACATTTTGAACGGTAGGTAGTGCCGCGGGCGTGGTGAATGTTTCACTGGTCGGGGCCCAATCGTTACCCTGGGCATTTGTTCCGAAGGCACGGAAGAAGTAGGTTGTGTTGGGCTGAAGCCCGCTGATATCGGAGAAGAAATCTCCGTTGCTGGTTTGAGTTCCAAGGTCCGAAGTATTGCGCCACCCGGCGGCACTTGCGCCACCATCGGAAGCGCCCCAATAAATGTGAACGCTTGGGGTGCTTGTGCCGAGTTCGGTGAGATTTCCGCGGATTCGGGCGGAGGACGAACTGATCGAAGTTGCGGGAAGGGTGAGAACCGAAGGAGCTCCGCTTGGGACTGCGGTGGTGAATGCGATCTCTCCGAATCCGACACGATTTCCACCGTGGTTACTCAGGATTTGTAGTCCAATGTAGCGGGCTCCGGCAGCGGTCGAGACCTCGAATGACTGCCCGGCATCGCCATTGCCTGTTCCCTGGGGAAGGGTTAAGGCTCCGCTAATTTGGGTCCAGCCACCGCTTGCAAAATCGTATGGTGTGACAGTGCCACTTGTCGCGGGTGGAGTGACCGTGGGTGAGGTGGCGTAGAAAATATTGAAGCGATTCATGCCCCGAGATGCCTGGCCACCTTCCTGAACGTTCCAGAGATGCATCATGTCGAGGTTTGCGGTGGGAGAGCCAAGATCAAGAACGGCCCAGGTTCGGTTCGCGACGCCAGGTGTTTCGAACCCCTGCCAGTCGTCCTGCCAGGCCGTTGAGCCAATGGTCCAAGTTGAGGGGTCGTTGGTATCAACCTTTGTCATTCCGCTTCCATCAATCACTTTGGATGCCGAGCCATCGCCGTTCAGACTGTCACCTTGGTGGAAGGCTTTGATGGAACTTGGGACGACCAAATCTGCGGATGCGGCGTGAGGGACCCAGAACGCTATCGCGAGTATGGCGGGAAGGATTTTGAGGGGAAACGACAATGAGGGAAGGGCTTTCATGACACGGGAGAAGGGCAAGGGGAGCTGCAAAGAGAGTTGATCGTGGTTGTTCTGAAAAAGATCGAGGGGGAAAGTCGATTTACGGTTGTTTGATTTCGCTTTCACCGCTGGGGGGGATCGCGTGTTGGCTCTGGGAGCCATCCGGCCAGCGGACATGAACATCGACGTTTCCATCCGATTGGACTGGAATGGCAAGAGTTCTCGTGGATGAACTGAGATATCCGCTACCGGCATAGATCTCGAAATCTCCTGCCGATTTGTCGCCTATTGAACACCTGACACGAGCTCCAATTGCTTGGACGTTTTTCCCTTTTCCAACGAGACGGAGGACACACGACTGGGTCTCTCTTTCCGAGGGTTGAAACGATGACAGGGAATCGTTGTTTTGGCTGATCAGGAATCCTCCTCCGCTGAGAGAGACGAGTCCTTTGGCATCGCCGGAGACGATGAGTCCGCTTTCTTCCGGCCATATCGGATCAAATTTACCATCGCCCCGGCCGGAGAGCAGGAGGCTGAGGCCGCTGTGCATGCGGCCTGTTTCAGGTTGGGGTCCGAAGAAATTTTGCACCAGATAGAGGTCCGGAAAACGGTCGTTGTCGGCATCGCAGAATGTGAGCCCAAACGAGGGCGAAACTTGTGCCAACGGCGGCAGGGGATTGAAGGTGAAATTGCCCAAGCCATCATTGCTTAAAATTCCGCTCCGCAGCTCGTTGACCTCCAGGCGTAGGGCGTTTTCAAGCCGCTCTTTGGAGTAGATTTCATCGAGGGCTTTGATCGCGAAATTGTGGAAGGGCTTAGTCCCGCCCATTTTTTGGGAGATTCCGGGGATGGCCTGGCTGGAACAACTGAAGCCGCGCACCGGGAGCAATCCGTTGGCGGTGTTCTTTGCTTCGACGATGCGCATTTTGCGATCGCCGGAAAAATCACCGAAGTAGAGGACGGTCGGTTTTAGTCTGGTTGGGTGATACTTGGTGTTCGATCCGAAATTTGAGACTGCGTAGTCGATGTCGCCGTCGAGATCGACGTCACAACCCGCGATTCCGTTCCACCAGCCGAGTAAGTCTGCGACCCCGTTGCCAGAGGGCGGAACTCGTTTGTTCCGCGGCTGGACCAGCTGCCTTCGTTGACGTTCCAGAGCAGTAAGGTTCCCAGGTTGCTGATCGTCTCACCTAGATCGAGGACCAACCAGGTCCCGTTCGTGGTGACTCCGGGAGCCTCGAATCCCTGCCAGTCATCTTGCCATGTGTTCGAGTGGGTCCATGTCGTCGGATCTGCGGGATCCGCGCTGGCACTGATCGATCCGTCGGTGACTTTCACAATGGAACCGTCGCCGTCGAAGCTATCTCCCTGGTGAAATCCAAACACGCTTACGATCGGGACAATTTCCCCGTCGGAAGGCTCCGGCGGTTCTGGTGGATCGACCGGGGGGGCGGATGCCCCAAGTTCGATCGCATTCGCGTTTGCGGTATCTGTAAACGCGATCTCCGCCAAGCCGACCCGGCCGGCGTCAAAGGCGTAAAAGCTGTCGAGGCGTATTCCGAGGTAGCGAGCTCCGGCGGCCGCGTTGATATCGAAGATTCCAGGTGCCAGTCCGTCAACTCCGGTGCCCTGATTGAGAACGCCTGAACCGAGATCCGTCCAACCGCCGCTTCTGAAATCGTAGGTCTGGTTGGTTCCGGTTGGCGGTGGGGTGACCGTAGGAGCCGTGGCTGCAAAAATTTCGAAGTTCATGACGCCCCGGGCGGTGCGGTCTATCTCGTTGATGTTCCACAGATACATCGTCTCGAGAGCTGCCTGTGCGCTCCCGAGGTCGATCACGATCCAATTTTTATTGGAGTCTAAAAAATCTGCATTGAAGCCCTGCCAGTCATCCTGCCAAAGACTGCTGGCGGTCCACGTGGCAGGGTCGGCAGGATCATTCATCGTCATCCCGGAGCCGTCGATCATCCGAGTGATCGATCCGTCGCCACCAGGTGCGGAATCGCCCTGATGGAAGCCTTCGATTCCAGTGGCAGGGATAAGCGCGGCACTCGCGACCGGACAGATCATCAGGGGGAAGATGAGGGAACGCCGCTGGAGGAACTGACTAATGGAGTAGATCATGATAAGGTGGAATGGTGTGCGATTAAGTCGAAAACGACTTTTTCTGAAAATCCAACTAACAGAAAAGTTTAGACGAGTCCAGACAGAACTTCTTGGGCGCTCTCGATTCGTGGGTTGAGTTTGGGAGTTTCCCCAACTCTCTCTCTATCAACTAATATGCTTCTTCTGTTTTTCTGTTCCTTGCGGACTCCGGGTGATTTAAACCCTTTGTACAATCGTTTTTCTGCCCAAACAGCAGTTCTTCGTTCGATTCAGGGTTAGGGTCCCTTGACTTCCCATACCTTTGATCCAGCGAGTAGCTCCTGGTATTGCTTTTCAAGGAGCTTGCTCAACTTCTCACGCAGGTTTTTGTCGGTGGAAGCTAGGTTTGTTTTCTCGGTCACTTCGCTGGTGATATTGTAGATTTCTATATCGGTGAGTTTCCACGATTTCACGTTGGCTGAGTTTCCAGAATGGAGGTTGGAAAATTTCTTGGGCTTTCCGCCATCGAGCTTCGCGAGGATTTTCCACTTCTTTGTGCGCATCGCGACACAGTGTTCGTTGAGGGCATTGTAGTAGATCCAGATCAGGGGCTTCTCCCGGGGAAAGTTCAGGCTCTGAAGTCCTCCTGAGAGGTCAACGCCATCAAGCGTGAGCGCGGCAGGGGGAGTCACTCCCGCGAGCGAACAAAAAGTCGGAAGGAAGTCGAGCGACGAGACCGGAGTGTCGCATTCCTGTGATTTGGCAATCCGGTCTGGCCAGCGCATGATCCCGATCACCCGGAATCCTGCCTCGGTCGTCCACAACTTCATTCCGCGCAAGGGGTCTGGTCGTCCGTAGGAACGCGCGGCTCCTTGATATCTGCTCAGGGTTTCCGGACCGTTGTCAGAGGTGAAAATGACGAGGGTATTTTGATCCCGCTTGGTGTCTTTGAGTTCCTTCAAAACCCGGCCCACGGCACGATCGACGTTTTCGACATTGGCAAAGTACTTCGCTTCGTTTTCGTTACGGGCCGAGGCTCGATATTTTTTGACGATCTCCGGTGGTGAGGCAATCGGCTCGTGTGGTTCATGGAAGGCAAGATAGAGAAAGAAGGGGGGGTGTTCCGACCCCGGGGTGCCCTTGTCTTTCATCCAGCGAATTGCTTCATCAGTTGCAAGTTGGCAGCTGTATCCCTCCAGCAGGCCAACTTGTTTTCCATTCCGCACAAAGTTCCGTGGGTTTTCGTGAGTCGGTGAGGCATTGTTCTGGGTCGCGAACCAATGATCGAAACCGGCATCATTTGGTTGGGCCTGGGCAGGATCATTAAAGCGAGCATTGCAGTGCCACTTTCCGCTCAGACAGGTTGCGTAACCTGCTTTTTTGAGCAGCTTGGGAACCGTCGTTTCATCGCGTGTCAAATGAACCTGTTCCCGGGCATCTGGGCGTTTGGTCTTCTGGTTTGCGGCAGGAATCCAGTCGTAAACTCCGGCCCGATTGGGGCTGCGGCCGGTCATTAAACCAACCCGCGAGGGGGAGCACACCGGCGCGGCGGAATACATCGAGGTGAAACGAATGCCCTCTTGAGCCATTTGATCAAGATTGGGCGTTTGGATTTGAGGATGACCATAGCAGGCGAGATCTCCGTATCCCAAATCGTCGCAAAGAATAACAATGATGTTGGGCTTTTCAGCCGCAGAAAGTGAGGAGACTAGGAAAGCAGAAAGCACGGAGCGAAGCATTCCAAGGGGTCTAACAAAGCTCTCGACATGCGCTCAAGGAAGATCCTTCATGGGCGTAAAGAAAAGTTGAAAAAAACGACGTTTTCTTCGATGGAAGTGTTTTACACGTAACGAGGTTTTGATGGCATAGCCCCCTTCCTTGTGGGGTCGAGATGGTTCTACTCGATGCTGATCACTTCATCGAGGTTGAGAATGAGGTGGGCGGTGGAGGTGTGGGCGGCATGGATGACGGGGTCGATGGATTCGTCACGTTTGCTCTCGCCGATTGTCAGGAATTTCTGGGCTTCTTCAGGGGTGGCTCTGAAGTGCGCGAGGAAGGAGTCGCGATTGCGTTTCAAGATGGTGAGGGTTTCGGCGTCGGGGGCATGGCCTTTGGCGAGGAGGTATCCGTAGGCGAGGGGGGCTTCCGGGCTTTCCGTGATCATGCGCTCGGCGAGATGGCGGGCGGACTCGAGGAAGGTGACGTCGTTCATCAAGGCGAGGGCTTGTAGGGGGGTGTTGGTGATGTTTTGGCGGACGTTGCAGATCTCGCGGCCAGAGCCATCGAAGATGAGTTGGCGGGGTGGGGCGACGGCGCGTTTCCAGTAGGAATACATGCTCTTGCGGTAGAGGTCGGGGCCGGTGGAGGGTCTGTAGCGGGTTCCGGCGCTGGAGGCGACAGACTGCCAGAGATCGGCCGGTTGGTAGGGTTTGACGGGGGCTCCGCCGAGGGTGGGATTGAGGAGGCCGGAGGCGTGGAGGGCCATATCACGGATGGCGAAGCCGTCCATGCGGTAGCGCGGGCCGCGGGCGAGGAGGCGGTTTTCGGGGTCACGTTCGTTGAGGATGGAGTTGCTCTTGGAGGACTGTTTGAAGGAGTCGCTGGTGACGAGGAGGCGATACATTTTTTTGACGTCCCAACCGGAGTCGACGAAGTCAACGGCGAGCCAGTCGAGGAGGTCGGGGTGGCTGGGGAGTTCGCCTTGGAGGCCGAAGTCTTCGGAAGTCTTGACCAGGCCGATGGAGAAAAGGTGTTGCCACATGCGGTTGATGGTGACGCGGGCGGTCATGGGGTTGCCGGGCGAGACGAGCCAGCGGGCGAATTCGAGGCGGTCTTTGGGATGCGGGGCACCGGCGGGGAGGAGTTTTGAAAGGACGCCGCGTTCGAGGGGATGGTCTTTGATCGGGTCATCGTATTGGCCCCGGTTGAGAATGTAGGATGGGGTGGGGGAGCCCCCTTTTTCGCGCATGATCATGACGGGGACGGACCCCCCTTGGGCGGCCGCGATTTTCTTTTCGACCGAGGTTCTTTGGGCGACGGCATTGCGAAGAGTGGGGTCGATGGTGCGGTGGTAGTCGGCGAGGATTTTCGGGTTCTTGGGTTCTGCCAGTTCGGTGAGGACGTTGACGGGGATGCCGCCGGTTTTGAGGGCGGGGTTCTGGGCTTCGGTGGCGAGGATGCGGAAGGAGCCGATCTGGTGGGAGGGGAATCCGGCATTGAAATGGAGATCGAGGGAGAGTTCGCCGGAGTTGGCGGGGAGGGGTTCTTCGAAAACGAGGAAGAGGGATTCGGATTCGTTGGGGTGGCTGTCGATGCCCCAGCCGGAGGTCCCGTTCGAGTCGGTGGTGTTTTTGGCGGGGTAGTTGGGTTGGGAATAAGTGGCGACGGTTTGGGCGATCTTGAGAGGCTTGCCCTTGGCGGAAATGGTGACCTCGGTGAGGACGAAGTTTCCGTTGGCGGCGGGGGAGAGTTTATTGGAGCCTTTCAACGAGGGGTGCGAGAGGGCGTCAATGCGGATGCCATTGAGAGTGCGTTTCCCGGTGGGGAGGCGGAGTTGGTAGGTCGTTTTGGCGACCTTGTTTCCTTTGAAGAGCCAGGCGTTGTCGGGGAGTTTTTCGAGTGTCCCTTGGGTGGCTTTGGCGGAGGAAAGGTTGACGGGGAGCCAGTCGGATTTAAGAGCGTTTTTGTCGTAATTCTTGAGCCATTCCTGCCGGCGGGTCGGGAGGGGTTTCTCGGCTTCCGCGATTTTTTCTTCAGCGGACTTGAGTTCTGAGTGGAAGGATGCAGGGACTTTGGCGACGGGCGAGGAGAAGTTTTTGACCGGTTGGGCTTGGGTTCCTCTGCCAGTGCCTTTCTCGCCGATGTTGTTGAAGTAGGCGAAGAGCTGGAAGAATTCCTTTTGCGAGATGGGGTCGTATTTGTGGTCGTGGCAGCGGGCGCAGCCGGTGGTGAGGCCGAGCCAGACGGCGGAGGTGGTTTCGACACGGTCGATGACGTTTTCGACGAAGAACTCGGGGGAGAGGGCGCCGCCTTCGGCGTTCTGGCGGTGGTTCCGGTTGAAGGCGGTGGCGAGGAGTTGGGAGTCGGTGGGGTTGGGGAGCATGTCGCCCGCGATCTGTTCAATGGTGAACTGATCGAAGGGCATGTTTTCGCGGAAGGCCGCGATGACCCAGTCGCGCCAGGGCCAGTTCGAGCGGCCGCTGTCGTTTTGGTAGCCGTCGGTGTCGGCGTAGCGTCCGGCATCGAGCCAGAAGAGGGTCATGCGCTCGGCGTAGGCGTCGGAGGCGAGGAGGGCGTCGACGAATTTTTCGTAGGAGCCGTGGGATTTGAGATCGGCGAGTTGAGCGGGACTCGGTTGCAGGCCGGTGAGGGCGAGCGCGGCGCGGCGGGCGAGGGTGGGGAGATCAGCCTGGGGAGAGGTGTCGAGATCTGCGGCGGCGAGGCGTTTTTGAATGAAGTGATCGACGGGGTTTGTCTCGCTGGGAACGGGCGACTTTCTAGGGGCGACGAAACTCCAATGGTCTTCGTACTTTGCGCCTTGCTCGACCCATTTTTTGATGACTTCTTTTTGTTTTTCGGTGAGGGAGCGGTTGGAGTCCTCGGGGGGCATGGGGTCGTCTTCGTCGAAGATGCGGAAGATGACTTCGGAGTCTTCGGGGGTGCCGGGGACGATGGGGGTGGTGCCTTTATGTTCTTTGTAGGCGAATTCGGCGAGGTGGAGGGCGACGTCGCCTTCACGGGTTTTGGGGTCTTGTCCGTGGCAGTAGAAGCAGTTTTCCGAGAGGATGGGTCGGATGTCTTTGTTGTAGGAGATTTGTTCTTCGGCAATCAGGGGGGAGGCGAGGAGAAGAGGGGCGAACGTCCAACGTTGGACGTTGGACGTCGAACGCTCAAGTTTGAAGAGGAAGGAGAGGAGGCGATTTGGCATGACGGTGAGGCGGAGGCGGTTGAGGGACGGCGGGAAAGTTGTTTGAGAATCGGAACGGTGGGCTTGTCCCTAGATCGATCTTGCAATTGAAACGCCAAGGCGTTGCCCTAGGCTTACCTTAGATCGCCCCGTTGGGGCTTAAGAAAGGATGTCTTTGACGACGTGGCCGTGGACGTCGGTGAGGCGGTATTGGCGGCCCTGAAACTTGTAGGCGAGCTTGGTGTGGTCGAGGCCCAGTTGGTGAAGGAGGGTGGCGTGGAGGTCGTGAACGTGGACAGCTTCCTTGTGATACTTGGTGGGATGGGCCTCGATGGGTGCGCCGTTTTTATCGACGATATTGTAGCAGAAGGGGTCGGTCTGGCCGAGGGTCATGCCGGGTTTAATTCCCCCGCCGGCGGCCCAGAGGGAGAAGCAGCGCGGGTGGTGGTCGCGGCCGTAGTTTTCGCGGGTGAGCTTGCCCTGGCAGTATGAGGTTCTTCCGAATTCGCCGCCCCAGACGACGAGGGTGTCATCGAGAAGGCCGCGCATTTTGAGATCTTTGACGAGGGCGGCGGTGGGTTGGTCGGCATCGTAGCACTGGCCGGAGAGTTGTTTGGGGAGGGTGAAGTGTTGGTCCCAGCCCATGTGGTAGAGTTGCACGAAGCGGACGTCGCGTTCGGCGAGGCGGCGGGCCATGAGGCAGTTGTAGGCGTAGGTGCCGCGCTTTTTAACTTCGGGGCCATACATGTTGAGGACGGACTCGGGTTCGTCGGAGATGTCGGTGAGTTCGGGGACCGAGGTTTGCATGCGGTAGGCGAGTTCGTATTGCTGGATACGGGTGTCGATCTCGGGGTCGGCGAACTCGGCGAGTTTCTTTTCGTTCAGCTCGGCGAGGTCATCGAGCATTTTGCGGCGGGCCTTGGGCGAGTAGCCGGAGGGATTGGAGAGGTAGAGGACGGGGTCGCCCACCGACATGAATTTGACGCCGGCGTGTTTCGTGGGGAGGAAGCCGGAACCCCAGAGTCGGTCGTAGAGTGGTTGGCAGTTGGGGCGGCCGGTGCCGCGGGAGACCATGGAGACGAAGTCGGGGAGGTTTTTGTTTTCAGATCCGAGGCCGTAGGAGAGCCAGGCGCCCATCGAGGGACGGCCGGGGATTTGCGAGCCGGTTTGGAAGAAGGTGATGGCGGGGTCGTGGTTGATGGCCTCGGTGTACATCGACTTGATGAGGCAGATTTCATCGGCGATGCCGGAGATGTGGGGGAGGAGCTCGGAGATTTCGTTGCCGGATTTCCCGTGTTTTTGGAATTTGTATTTGGTGCCGGCGATGGGGAAGGAATTCTGCCCGGCGGTCATGCCGGTTTTGCGTTGGTTCATCTCGACGAATTTTCCGAGTTCTTCGCCGTGGTGTTCCTGGAGTTTCGGTTTGTAGTCGAAAAGATCCTGGGGAGAAGGGGCGCCGCTTTGGAAGAGGTAGATCATGCGCTTGGCTTGGGGCGCGGGCTTGGGGGCGTCTTTTGCGTCGAGGTCCGGGCCGAGCATGGAGGCGAGGGCGGCGACGCCGATGCCGGAGGCGGATTTGCCGAAGAAGTGGCGTCGGTTGACGAGGAGCTGGGATTGGGAGAAGGGATCGGGCATGGTGACTTTTCGGCTTTTGGTGTGGAGGTCGGGAAGGCAGAGTATGGCGATGAAATTACACTGTCTAGAGCGCGGGCTTTTGTTGGAAAAGGATGGCGAATGCCATGGGGTAGAAAACGACCTTTTGGAGCGACTCTTTCAATCGGCGAGGGGAGAAGTTGCGGGGATTTTGGAGGGGGTCAAATTTGGAGAATTGTCGGAAGCGGGAGGGGAGGCGTTGCCACCGGTTCTCAAAGATACCGAGATTTGGGCGGCGGGGGTGACTTATTTGCGATCGAAGTCGGCGCGGATGGAGGAATCTGAGAAGGCCGGCGGGGATATTTTCTATGATTTGGTGTATGACGCGGAGCGGCCGGAGTTGTTTTTCAAGTCGATGGGGTATCGGGCGGTTGGAAATGGTGGGAAGATCCGGGTGCGGGAGGATTCGAGCTGGGATGTGCCGGAGCCGGAGTTGACGTTGGCGGTGAATGCCGGGGGGGAGATTTTTGGATTTACGATTGGGAATGATGTCAGTTCGCGGTCGATTGAGGGCGAGAATCCCCTCTATTTACCGCAGGCGAAGGTTTATCGGGGGAGTTGTGCGGTGGGGCCGTGTTTGTTGCTGGGGCGGGATGCTTTGAAGGATGAGGCCTCGATTAAGCTGACGATTACGCGGGGTGGGGAGGTGATGTTTGATGATGCCACGGACGTGACGCAGCTGAAGCGGACTTTGGAGGAATTGGTGGAGTATCTTTATCGCGAGATGGATTTTCCAAATGGAGCGATGTTGATGACGGGGACGGGCGTGGTGCCGGGGACGGATTTCACGCTGCAGGCTGGCGATGTGGTGAAGATTGAGATTGAGGGGATCGGGGTGTTGGAGAATGTCGTGGGGTGATCGAGTGGGTAGAGATTATCGCGAGGATGCCTTCGCGCCCGGATGGTCGCCTTTAGCACGATTTCGAGGCAAGGCTGCCATGGTCTGATCTTCCCCAGCTTGAGCCGATTGTCGGAAGTTGAGGCCTTGGCAAAGTACGCGCGCCCGCTTTTGCAGATTGCCCTCTGGTCTTTCCTGAAATAAGGTCCTCTCCCTTGTCGTAACCGATTCATCTCCCAAACTATGAAGTATCTTCTTCCTTTACTCGCTCTCACCTCGTCTGCCGTCGCGCAGAAAGATGCCCGCTATGTGCGGATCGAACTCTCCGGAAAATCCCACACGCTCACTCTTGCCGAAGTTGAAGTCAACTCAAGTGGGACGAATATCGCGAAGTCGGGGAAAGCCACCCAGTCAACGATAGGTGCCGGGGGCCTTGCCAGCCGTGCCATCGATGGGAATAAGAATCCAGACTACACCAAGAACGGTCAAACTCACACCTCGGAAGGTAAAGCAGACCCTTGGTGGGAATTGGACCTTGGGAAATCTGCTGCGGTCGATTCCATTCAGATTTGGAATCGAGGCGAGGGTGATCTTGGGAGCCGCCTGCAGGGCTTTAAATTGAGCTTGATGGATGCGAACCGTAAGCCGGTTTTTGTTTCTGGCATGACGGACGCTCCTGATTCTTCGGTTTCTTTTAATCTCAAGAAGGGCGGGGAAGTTACTTTTGTTAAGGCCGACGGAAAAGAGATCGAAATCGTAAATGTTCCGGCTGAATACCGGGATCCAGCTCCTTTTGCTTTTAAGAAGGGCGATACCGTCGCAATCGTCGGGAATGGCCTTGCCGACCGGATGCAGCACGATGGCTGGACCGAGACTCTGATCCAGTCAGCTGCTCCAGGAATGGAATTAAAATTCCGCAATATGAGCCTCACCGGGGATCGCCCGAACAAGCAGCCTCGCTCGAAAGGATTCACGCCACTGCCTGAGTATCTCAAGCAAGTGGGTGCCGACGTGATCATCGCGATGTTTGGTTACAACGAGTCCTTCGACACCAAGCCTGAGGATCACGAAAAGCACCTCACCAAGATGATTGCGGACTTTCGCAAGGCCATGCCAAACGGGGAAAGTTTTCCCCGGATCGTGCTTTGTAGCCCGATTGGTCACGAAAATCTTAAGGACGGCAATCTTCCCACCGGACGTGCGAACAACAGGCGTCTTCTTGCCATCACTGAGGCCACTCGTGTGGCCGCTGATAAGAACGGCGTGACTTTCGTCGATCTATATCATCCCTCGATCCAACTTTACGGAACCGTTAAATCCCCGCTGACGATTAACGGGATCCACCTTAACGAAGATGGAAATCGCATGATTGGCGAGGTGCTGGCAAAGGCCCTCGTTGAGGAAGAGATTACGGCCTCGCCGAGTCAACAACCTTTGCGTGAGGCGGTCCTCGACAAAAACTGGCACTGGCACAATCGCTACCGCGCAACTGACGGCAACGACGTTTGGGGGGGGCGCTCCGGACTGAAATTTGTGGATGGTCAGACCAATGCTTCCGTTCTTCAGCACGAGCTCCAGATGCTCGATGTCATGACCGCAAATCGTGATCCTGCCATCTGGGCGGTTGCTCAGGGCAAGACCCTGAAGGTCGATGATTCAAATACCCCGGCTGCAATTCCAGTGATTTCAAACGTGGGTGGTGGTTCCAGGAGTTCCAACAAGGATAAGGAAGGAAACCTCAAATACCTGAGTGGTGAAGAGGGCCTCGCCAAGATGCACGTGCCGGATGGCTTTAAAGTGAATCTCTTCGCAGACGAGGAGATGTTCCCGGAAATGGCCAACCCTGTCCAGCTTCAGGTCGATACCAAAGGTCGTGTCTGGGCTGCCGCCTGGGCCACTTATCCCAAGTGGGAACCGTTGAAGAAGATGAACGACGCGCTTCTGATTTTCGAAGACACCAACAACGACGGGAAGGCGGACAAGGTGAAGGAGTTTGCCAAGGTTCACAATCCCCTTGGTTTCGAATTTTGGAATGGCGGTGTGATTGTCACCAGCCAGCCCGACATCATTTTCCTTAAGGATACCGATGGTGATGATGTTGCTGACGTTCGCTATGTCATCATGCAGGGCATCGGCTCGTCTGATACTCACCATGCTGCTAATAACCTGATCTTCGGGCCTGACGGGGGCATCTACTGGCAGAGTGGCATCTTCCTCCAGGCCAACCACGAGACCCCATGGGGGCCTTCATTGACGACCGGCACTTCTGCGATGTATCGCTTTGATCCTCGCCGCTACACCGTGTCACTTGTTGCGGGTAACAGCCCGAACCCGCACGGGACGAGCTTCGACCAGTGGGGTTACCTTTACGCCAACGATGGCACTGGCGGTCGTTCCTACCAGGTCCGGCCGAATGGCAAAGGCTTCAAGATGTTTCCTCTTTTGAAAAAGGAAGTCCGCCCGGTTTCTGCTGATGCCATCGTTTCAGGGACGAACTTCCCGGATGAGATGCAGCAGAATTTTCTCGTCTGTAACACGATTGGATTTCTTGGAATCAAGAACTACAAACTTCATCGCGATGGCTTTGAAGGCAACAATTCTAAGCTTGGTGAAGTTTGGGGAACTCCGGAAGTGGAGGTTCTTCGCAGTGATGACGGAAATTTTCGTCCCACCGACTCCGTGTTCGGGGCAGACGGTGCGCTCTACGTCGCTGATTGGCACAACGTCATCATCGGTCACATGCAGCACAACGTGCGCGACCCGAATCGCGACAAAAAGCACGGCCGTATTTACCGCATGGTTTACGAAGATCGTCCGCTCCAGAAGCCGGTCAAGATCGATGGCGCTTCGATGAGCCAGCTCCTCGAGAACTTCAAGCATCCTGACATGTATGTGCGTCATCGGACCCGAGTTGAAATCAGCGAGCGCGACACCGATGAGGTGGTCAAGGCGACGCAAGGGTGGGTCAAGCAATTCGATCCTGCCAAGGCCAAGGATGGTATCCCAATGTTGGAGGCTCTCTGGGTTCACCAGCAGCACAACGTTCGCAATACCGACCTTCTCGCAATGGTACTCAAGTCCGCTGACCCGCACGTGGTCAAGGGTGCGGAGACCGTGAAGCATTGGTGGGGAGCGGCCGATCCGGCCAACGGAAAGCAAGAGATTGAGGAAGAAGTGAAGATGAAGATCACTCCGGGAGGAGTGATGAGTAATACCAGTGAACTCTTGACAGTCCGTGTCAATGCCATCGTCGAAAGGATTCAATACGATGTGAAGGCCTTCGAGGTGAAGGCTGGCAAGAAAGTGAAAGTGATTTTCGTGAATCCTGATTTCATGCCTCACAACTTTGTTATCACCAAGCCCGGCAAGGCCGACTTGGTGGCTGCTGCCGCGATCGCGCTGGGAGCGGAGGGATTCAAAAAGCAATTCATCCCTGCCACGTCGGATATTCTCCACGCGACGAAGTTACTGGAGAAAGGAGAGACCGAAGAACTCGAGTTCACCGCTCCAAGCGAGCCCGGCGTCTACAACTTCATTTGCACCTTCCCCGGTCACGCCACCCTGATGCGCGGAACGATCACGGTGAAGTAGAGCAAGTTTGATTCATTGATCGGACACGAGGGGGGAACCTCTCGTGTCTTTCCTTTTAAGTCATGCAAGAGAACCCCTATGCCCCGCCTGAGACGGTTACGATTGAGGGGGACCCCGCGAGTTTCTGGATTGAAGAGGGGAAACTTCATTTGCGGGACGGTGGGAGCCTGCCAGAGATTTGTCTCCAAACTGGTGCGGTCGATGTCGAAATGGTTCGAATGAACGTGCCATTTTCTTGGATGCCTCCCTGGGTGTGCTGGCTCATTATTCCCTTGATGATGGTGGCGTGGTTCATGAGCTTGCCCTTGGTTACTCTTGCGGTGTTGGTGGTATGGATCTTTCTACTATTTCGGGCTCAGCGGGTTTGCCGGATGGGGATCAGTGTCCAGGAGGAGCCGGTGAAGAAGGCCTCGATGTTTAAAACCGGGCAGATCGTGGCGGCGGTTTTGATCGTGGCGGGAGTGACGATTCTGGATTTGTCGTTTGAGTTGAGAGGCCTCATCATTTTCACAGCCCTTTTATTGGGGAGTGCGCTCTTGAAACGACTGATCAGAGGCATCCGGATCGAGGCAATTGAGGAGGGCGTCGCGTTGCTGAGCGAGGTGAATCCAGAGGCTCTTCGCAGACTCCAAGAGTGGCAGGATCATCATTCGTGAGGCGTGAGTTTCGGTGTAGACTCCCGCGGTCGCCGGTTTCGTGGTTTATCTCTTTTTTCGACGGTCGATTGAGGCGAATCTCTGTCGCAGTAAGAAGGCGAGAGCTCGGCAAAGAGGTCTCGAAATTGCAAAGCTCCTCGTCGGAGTTGGGGGGTGGCCTTCATCGCCCTTGCTCCCTTTGATGTTTTTGATCGGCTTGTCTTTGGTTTGTCGTTGGGTCTTCTGAGTCAGTTCCTTTTACGGCGATTGGATCAGTCATTCCGGGTGGTGAAGATCGAAGGTGAGGTGGCGATCTTGAGTCGGGTGCACCCGGAGGCCTTGATGCTTCTCAAGCGGTGGCGCCGTGCTCATCTCTCCAAGCTCCTGCCAGAAGAGTCGGAAATCACGGACGCGTAGGGGTTGGGCTAGGCCTCTACTTCTCCGGAGGGGCGCTGACGAAAACCCAGTAGTCGAGCCAGGGTGAATTTGGGACAACAACGTGCCCGATTCCAAAGCGGGTTTGTTCTTGGTAAAAGGGATTGAGAGCAAGGAGATGGCTGACATGCTTTGGAGACTCCATCCATCGGGAGAAGGCTTTTTCGGCAGTGCTATGACCGGCAAGAATTGATTCCACTTGGTTTACGGCTTTGAAAGCTTTCCACTGAGTTGGAAGGCGGTATCCGGCTTGCGTGACATACCAGTTGGGACCATGGCCATCGGGATCGACGTGACTGAAGTAGGCCCGGGCGCCCATGTCGCGGGCGCGCTTGCGGGCAGCACTGGTGAGCTTTGCATCCCAGACGAGGTCAGTTCTTTTTTGGGAGGAGTGCCCCCGGACCAAGACCGCCATTCGGCGTTCGGTGGCAGAACCGCCATCCTTCAAACTCGCTTTAGGAAGGACTTTTTCCTTTGAATCGACTTCGTTCCCGCATGAAGTGACCAACGCAAGAGCGAAGACTCCCGCCCAGTTTTTTAAGTGCTTTAGAAGGTTCATTTCTGGCCTACTTCAAATTTGCGAGTTGGCGTGCTTTGGCGACACTTGCGTGATCGAGTTGCGCTGCGGTCGCGCGAAAGGTTTTGCCGGCTTCGGTCTCAAAGAGGTAAGTTGAGTTGTCTTCGATTCCGGTTAATTTAGCCTTGATTTCAGTTCCGGCCGAGCTCTTCCAGATCTCGATTTCACCCCCTTTCACGGTCACGATGACCGGTGCTTCTCCGCCGTCGGAGAAAGTTCCGTCCTTTATGGCCTTGCTAATGGTATCGCGGGCTTCTTTGAAGATCTCGCCGTATTTCTGAGTCTTCATCGCAGGGTGATCGAAGCGACCATAGATTTTGGTCATGCCCGGATCGGTGAGGATCACGATGGGAATGGATGCTCCGCCGGTGCGGTAGGCGTTCTTGACGAGATCGGGAAGGCCGGGGGTTTCTGAGACATCGACGATGACGCTTTTGGAAAATCCTAGGACTGCTTTGCTGGCCGACACACTGACGGCTCCCGGGCAAGCCTCTCAAGTCGCGGCCATTTTCTTCTCGGCAATGATGAAGGCGATGGGTTGGTTGGTCTTGGCCGCCATTTTCTGAACGTCCTCGATTTCGGCGAGATTACGAGATCCCTTCGGGATGTCAAAGGCCCCTGCGAAGGAAGCGAGGCTGAGAATGAGGGTGAAAAGAAGTTTCATGGCTTAGGTGAGGGTAAGACCTGATTTTCGGAGGGCAAGCTTGCTGTTTTTTGAGAGCTGCACTTGGAATGCCCCTCGCGATTCGCTATCATGGAGCGGCATGATACTCGCTGCCTCAAATGAAGTTGCTCCCGTGGTGGCCCTTTTGGGGATGGTTCTGGGGAGTGTGATTATCGTTTCGCTGCTCCTCGTGAAGGCGAAGCAGTCTTTATTAGTGGGGTATTTTTTGTGTGGATTGGTCCTCGCAAATACCGGGGCGACCGCTTGGTTGGGAGACTCGCCCGATGAAGCGATTTCCATTTTGGCGGAGCTGGGAGTGGTTCTTTTGATGTTCACCTTGGGAATTGAGTTTTCGCTGCGTGAGCTCATGCACTTGAAGAAGGTGGTCATTGGGGGCGGTGGTGCTCAGATGGTTTTGACGACGGTGGTGGGGATGGCGGTTGGTTGGTCGCTCGGATTGTCGGGGCCCGGGCTTTTGGTGGTAGGTTTTGCGATGGCTCTTTCTTCGACCGCGGTGAGCATCAAGTCGTTTCAAGATATGAAGCAGCCTGATTCGCCGGGCGCGCGGATGGCGCTGGGGGTGGCGATCTTTCAGGATCTTGCGGTGATCTTTTTTATGGTCGTTCTTCCTTCGCTGATCGGGGAGGATGCTGGGGGTTCCGGGCCGGTGTTTTTTGCACTAGGAAAGGGTGTTCTCTTTCTGGGACTTTGCTGGGTGTTGAGTATTTATGTCGTCCCTCATCTCCTGCACGCAGTGGCAAATTCACGAAGCCGTGAGCTCTTTACGGTGACGGTCGTTGGGCTTTGCGCGATCATTGCGTGGGGTGCGAATTGGTTCGGGCTGAGTTTGGCCTTGGGTGCTTTTGCGGGTGGACTGGTGGTGAGCGAGTCGATCTATTCGCATAAGGTTCTGGCGGATGTTCTGCCGTTCAAGGATCTCTTTCTGACGGTGTTCTTTGTCTCGGTGGGATTGTTGATCGATCTGGGGGCGGTTTGGGATTCTCTGTGGGTGATTGCCTTGGGGGTTTGGGACTCATTGTAATTAAGGGATTTATTGTCGCGGGGGTGGCCCGGCGGATGGGGCTCCGGCTCCGGCAGGCCTTGATCGCGGGGGCGGCCTTGTCGAGTAGTGGCGAATTCTCACTGGTGCTCTTGAGTCGGGCCTCTGATCTCGGAGGATTGGCGCCCGAGATCGAGCAGGTTCTGTTAGCATGCACCGCGATCTCGATGGCGCTGGTGCCGACCTTGATGAAGGGTGCGGGGCCGCTTGGGAAACGGATGGAGAATTGGCCGATTTTTCACCAGCGCGAGACTCAGAATGAGCTGAAGGACGGTGCGAAAGTTACGGCCTTGCGCGATCATGTCGTCATCTGCGGATACGGTCCGGTGGGGCGTGCCCTCCACGAGGAAATGGACCGGCTTTCAGTGGCGGTGGTAGTGATTGAAATGAATGCCACGACGGTACGGGATCTTCATAAACGGGGAGTGCAGGTGCTCTTTGCTGATGCCACCAATCCGCAGACAATGTCGCTGGCCCGAATCGAGAGCGCTCGTGCTCTGGCCTTTACTTTTCCAGAGCCTGCGATGGCGATCGAGGGCATCCGCGCGGCGAGGAGTTTTAATCCCGGGATTGTCACCTTTGCCCGGGCCAAGTTTGCGAATGGGGTGGAGTTGTTACAAAAGGAGGGAGTCCACCATATTTTTCATGATGAGGTCACGAGCGGGCAGGCCATGGTATCGGCCGTTCTTGGTTGCTACTCGGTCAAGGAATAGCCTGAAGAGAGGTTCCCGCTTTTCAGATGCGCTCTCATGGTTTTGACTGGGGACATGGCAACGATAGGAACTCCCTTCACGGCGACGGCGAAAAAAGTGCTTCTTTGTGGTGCGGGTGAACTCGGTAAAGAGGTCGTGATTGAACTCCAGCGCTACGGGGTGGAGGTCATCGCGTGCGATGCTTATGCCAATGCTCCGGCGATGCAGGTGGCGGACCGGAGCCATGTTTTCTCGATGTTGGATGGCGAGGCTCTGCGGCGGGTCATTGCGGAAGAGAAGCCGGACTTTGTCGTTCCCGAGGTGGAGGCGATCGCGACGGATACTCTTGCTGAAATTGAGGCGGAAGGCGTGGTGACGATTATCCCGACGGCGCGCGCGACGCAACTGACAATGAACCGCGAGGGGATCCGGCGGATGGCAGCGGAGGAGCTGGGTTGTCTGACTTCGCCCTATCGGTTTGCGGGCACCAAGGAGGACTATGAGGTGGCGGTGGCGGAGATTGGGCTGCCCTGTGTGGTCAAGCCCATTATGTCATCGTCTGGAAAGGGGCAAACGACTTTGAAAACCGAGGGTGATATTTTACCGGCCTGGGAGTATGCCCAAGAGGGTGGCAGAGCGGGCGCGGGAAAGGTCATCGTGGAGGGATTCGTGGATTTTGATTATGAGATTACCTTGCTCACGGTGAGGCATCTTGGGGGCACTTCTTTTTGTGATCCCATCGGACACATTCAGGTGGAGGGCGACTATCGAGAATCGTGGCAACCGCAGCCGATGACCGAAGCTGCGCTGCAAAGTGCTCAGGAAATGGCGGCGAAGATCACCGAGAATCTTGGGGGGCGCGGAGTCTTCGGGGTGGAGTTATTTGTGAAAGGCGACGAGGTGATTTTTTCAGAAGTGTCACCGCGTCCGCACGATACCGGAATGGTCACCATGATGTCTCAGGATCTCAGCCAGTTCGCGCTGCATGCTCGGGCCATTCTGGGTCTTCCCATTCCCAATATCCATAATCACGGGCCATCGGCATCGTGCGCTCATGTTGTGGAGGGCTACTCGGAGCAGGTGAGCTTTGGGAATCTCGAGGCGGCCTTGGCTGAGCCCGATACCCAACTGCGTCTATTTGGAAAGCCCGCGGTGGCCGGGAAGCGGCGCATGGCAGTCGGGCTTGGAAGAGCGGCTGACATCGAAGCGGCTCGGGCCAAGGCTCGTGGGGTGATCGCGGCCTTGGAAACCCACCTCTAAGAAAAGGAGATGATCGAGGTCATCGGGTTTGGGTTGGCAGGGGCGTGCGTGGCCCTGCAACTGCAGCGCGCCGGGCATTCCGTTCGGGCGGTGGATGATGGGCAGCCCGGAAGTTCGAAGGTGGCGGCTGGTTTGGTAAACCCGGTGGCGGGACGGAATTTTGAACCGAGTTGGGAAGTTGCGGAAGCGTGGGAGGTTGCTCGCCCTTTTTACGATGGACTCGAGCCAGGGTTATTTCAAGCGATGCCGATTCTCCGGCTATGGCGTGATGATCGGGATCGCGAAAAATTTGCTCGGAAGCGTGAAATGCTGGAGCCTTGGATTGAGGCGGTGACTGAGGAAGGGGTCCTTTGGAAAGAAGGGGGATGGTTGGATTGTTCACGGTTTCTGGAGGTCGCACGTGCGAGCTTTTTGGAGGAGGGTGGGGAGATCGTCGATCTTCCCAGGGGAGGGAAACAGATTTGGTGTACCGGAGCGGCGGGGCTCCTCCGGGGTGATTTCGAGGGCGTGTCGCACCGAAGTGCCAAGGGTGAGATCTTGACGGTGAGGATACCGGGTTGGAACGAGAGACGAATTTTGACTCGGAATGGCTGGCTCATTCCGATCGGCGATGATCGGTATCGGGTCGGGGCCACTTATAATTGGGACGACCTAAGTTCGGGGCCGACCGCTGAAGGGAGAGCGAAAGTGGAAGAGATTCTGAGGGCCTTCATTGATCGTGATTATGAAATCATCGATCACGTTTCGGGGATTCGGCCTATCATTGATCGTAGCAAACCCGTCGTGCGCCATCAGGATGGCAAAGGCTGGATGGTAAATGGCCTGGGCTCAAAAGGAGTGATCTACGCGCCAAGAGTTGGTCTGGAAATGGCCGCTTGTTTCAGTGGATAGGATCCTGTGTGCGAACGATGATACGGCATGGTTGCTGGGAGATCTCCGGCAGGGAAGTCATACCGTGGTGGGAGTCTCTAGGATGAGCAGCTCCGAAGGTGCGTCGGTTAGGTGTTATTTGGCGCGCTCGTTTCCCCAGAGGAGGACGTGGAGGCGGGGGCTGAAGCGGTAGCCTTGGTCGCGACAGATATCGGCGAGCCAGAGGGAGCGGGAGCGCAGGGTCTCAGGATCCCGGCCTTCGGGCATGAGGGAAATCCGGCTTGTAGCAAGGGAGAGCTTTTCCTGGAAAGAATGGACTTCTTCTAGGTCGGTCTGATTACAGACGACGAATTTGAAGAAGGAAGTCGGGATGGAGGCAAGAAGGTGGAGGGCCTCGAAATTCAGGCGAAGCTTTTCGTCCATTCCTGAATTGGAGAGCTTTGGTGAGACGTTGAACTGGGTTGGAATGGTGATGAAGTCCTCGTCGGGAACTTGTGTGCCATTGGTTTCGACTTCGATGAAGGGAATTTCGGGGAGGAGCCGAGTGAGTTTGGTGAGTTCTTTTTGTTGGAGAAGGGGCTCGCCGCCGGTGAGGACGAGGCGGTCACAGTCATAGTGCGAGATGAGGGGGGCGATTTCAGCGGGCGAGAGCTCGATGATTTGCTCGGATTTGGAGAATTTGATCCCGTCCTGGTGTTTCCAAGGGGTCTTTTTCCAGTTCCAAGTGTAGGGGGTGTCGCACCAATGGCAATGGAGGTTGCAGAGGGAAAGTCGCAAGAAAACAGCGGGTGCGCCGAGAGACGGGCCTTCGCCTTGCAAGGTGTGAAAGATCTCGGGGGATCCGTCGGCAAGGCGTGAGACCTTCATGGAGAGGCTTGGTTGTGGGAAGCTCAGACGAAAGTCGCAAGCTCCGGAGGGGGGAACTTGCGTGTTTAAAGGAGTGCGAAGGTCTTGAGGAGGCTACGGAGAGTCTCGGTTTTCTCGTCGGTGAGATTGACGAGGGGGAGGCGGATCTCATCGCGGCAGTGTCCTTGGAGGGCAATCGCTGATTTGATGGGAACCGGGTTGGTATCGAGGCCCAAGAGGCCGGAAATGAGGGGATAGTAACGCTTTTGGAGTTCGAGCGCTTCGGCGTATTCCCCTTCGAGGCAGCGATTGACAAGGCTAATGAGAACCTCGGGAATGAGGTTAGCGACGACACTGACGAGGCCGACCGCTCCACAGGACATGAAGGGAAGGGTGAGGGGGTCGTCTCCCGAAAGGATTTGGAAGTCTTCGGGGACAGCCTGAAGGAGTTGATTGACACGATCGACGGAGCCTCCGGCTTCTTTGTTGGCGATGATGTTCGCGCAGTCGGTCGCGAGGCGGGCGACAGTTTCGACACCAATTTCGACGACCGAGCGGCCGGGAACGGAATAAAGCATGACCGGGAGGCCGGTGTTGTCTGCGATGGCCTTATAGTGCTGGTAGATTCCTTCTTGAGAGGGCTTGTTATAATAGGGACAGACTTGGAGCGTGGCATCGGCCCCCGCTTCTTCGGCAGCCTGGGTGAGATGGATGGCTTCGAGGGTGGAGTTGGCGCCACTTCCGGCAATCACGAGGGTACGCTTATCGGCGTATTCGACGGCGGCGCGGATAACTTCGAGGTGCTCATCCGAGTCGAGAGTGGGGGACTCACCGGTGGTGCCGGCTGGGACGATCCCGGTGATGCCGGCGGCGACTTGGCGGTCGATCAAGGCTTTAAAGGCCTCATGGTCGAGAGAGCCATCACGAAAGGGGGTGATGAGAGCGGTAAAAGTGCCAGCGAACATGGGTGTTTCTTAGAGCGAAAACCGCGGGTTGTATAGAGCGCGTGTCCGAAAAATTCGGAGGCGCTTTGCGGAGTCTGTTCGGGAGTGGGAGGCAATTAGCCCTTCCAGTTCAAAGCGCCTTTCTTGAGTGCATAGACGTAGGCGACGGTGAGGAGTCCTGCGAAACCGGCCATGCTCCAAAGAACCATTGTGCCTTCGGTGACGAGATCCTTGAAGCTCATCGCCCAAGGATACATGAAGACGACCTCGATATCGAAGATGACGAAGAGCATGGCGACGAGGTAGAACTTGACGCTGAAGCGAGGGGCCCCTTTTCCGATGGGGAGCATGCCGCACTCGTAAGGTGTTTCCTTGGTGTCGTTATGGGTGCCTTTTTTGCCGAGGAGAACGCTGAGTCCGAGGGCTGCGCCCGCAAAACCAATGGCGGCGAGGGCTTGTAGGATGACGGGAAAGTAGTCGTTGAGCATGGCAAACGGAGATAAGAGGGATGGAATTGGGGGACGCCGGAATGGTAATCGTGATCGTTACAAAAACAATGACCCGCGCCATTGCGGGCGCGGATCATTAAAGGATTGGTTGCTGGGAAAACCAGCATCAATTTTTGCGATTTTGTTTTGTTCGAAGAACTATGCCTCTTGTTGGGCAATGTTGTCGCTGTGCGCCTCCTGAATACGCTCGAGTCCGCGATACTCCTTGCCGTCTTTTTCGACAAGGCCGCGGGTTACCAGATTTTGCAGTTTTTCATAAGCGCGGAGTCGAAGCATTTCTTCTCCACCACTCACTGCATTACGCTCTTTCAACCGTGCATAGACGTCCTCGAAAAGATCATTGAAGCCGAAAAGCTTCGGGTCTGAGCTCAGAACATTCACCAGTTCATCGGTGACATGATCGGGAAGTCGACGGGAGAAACGCGTCCGTTTTGTAGTTGCCATAACGCCATGAAGTTAGCAGGGATTTACAGCAAAAGCGACCGAAAAACCTTAAAATGATGCAAAATCTAAAAACTTAGTAAACAATTAAGTTTAGTGTTCCTAATAAAATGTCCTAATGCCCTTGGCGCTGTTGGGATTGTCCTTTTGAAATCTGAGATGTGGAGGTATCCTTCCGCGTATGATTGCTCGCCTTAAAGGAGAAGTATGGGAGACTTTACCGGGTCGGATCGTCGTCGGGGCAGGGGGAGTGGGGTATCTGGTCTTCCTTCCGCTTTCGACCTATGATCAGCTGAATCCACTCGAGGGCGATACGGTTGATTTGCGTATTTACCAGCATGTCCGTGAGAATTCGCTCACACTTTATGGGTTCGCGAGAGATGATGAAAAGGATGTTTTTTTGCTTCTGATCGACCGGGTGAGCGGGATTGGGCCGGCGACAGCGCTGGCGGTTTTGGGTGGACTGCCGGTCGCGGGTTTCAAGCAGGCCGTCATTCAAGGCGATGCCGCCGGTCTCTCGGGAGTGAAGGGGATCGGTAAGAAGACTGCGGAGCGCATCATCCTGGAGCTAAAGGATAAGGTTGGCGTGGTGAAAACGTGGGATTCCGGTCCTGGCCGCACTGATTCCGCTCGGGATGCGGAGATGGGGTTGATGGCACTGGGCTTTAAGCAGGCTGAGGCGCGTAAAGCTGTCGATCGTGTTCTGAAAGAGAATCCAGGAGCTGGAAGTGCGGAGATCGTCCGTCTCGGGCTGCGTGGGTAGGGGGGCGCTCGAACGCGAAAAAACCCCGGACACCGAAGTGGCCGAGGTTTGAGTGCTGTTGAGAGGCTCTTTCGAGCCGCCTTGTTTCCTGAAGGAGGGGTTAGAGCTTCTTGCGAAGAGCATCGTATTCACCACGAAGCTTACTTAGTTCGCTTTCGCGCTCTGAAATCTGATCAAGGAGATCAGCGAGGTCACGTAGGATGCCGGAGTGGTTCGGGGCAACCCTGAGGGCGCTTCCGTTCCTCATTGCGCCTCCGCCTTGGCGAACCCAATTATGGATCGTTAACTGAGTGATGCCGAACTGCTTGGAGGCATTAGCTACCCCACCTCGTCCGTGCGTGACGTTGTAGTCGTTCACCCAATTAAGAACCTCAGCTTTTTCAACTGCGGTGTATCGTTTACCTTTCTTGCTAGCCATGGGCTACCTTTATTCAACCTTGATATCTATTCAAGCGAAAGATGCTATATTTACAGAATTTTACAGATTCTCGGTGGTTATAAGCAATTTACTGCAACGTTATTTCCTTAAACATACCTTAAAGATCCCACAAAATGGTCGACGGGGCTCTTTTTTTCTCAATCGCTGACGCCATCCCTTAAATTATCCTTATGATGTCAGGATAGGGGCGCCCTTCCTGCGCAAGAGGAAAAAGATGGACTTAATCCGCTCTTTATCAATTTGTTGAGCAAGTGAAGTCATGGAGGGCCGAAGCCCGTCTGAGGTGATGAGTCATTCCCATTTCATGGATTAGGAGGTGGCGATTGTGGCTTTTACGATGAACGCGATGGTCGCGAGGATCTCTCCCCGATCACAGTGCGTCGATCTTTCGTGAACAAAATCAGGGCGAGGCTGCCACCAAAACCTCCTTCGAGAAGGATTTCGTCATTTATGGCCTTATTAGTTAGTCTTTCGATTTCAGGAAAGACATCATTCCCAGAAGGTCAGCACTGACCCACCGACTTTTTCAATGGCGAAGTGGGTGGAATCACCGTCGGAATCGATGATTTTTTTCATAAAATATCAACGGGTCGGGAGGTGGGAGCCAACGGTTGTGAGGTTGCCACGATTCAGCACTGCTCCTCCACTGAGGTTTTGATGACGATCGGGGATTCCGGCTCTTTCATGAAGGAGAAAGGGAGAGAGGGTGTCGTTCGACCGGGCGGGATTGGCCTGAGTCCGGAGCCTCAAGTTTGCGATTGGGCGACCGGAACTTCATTTCGAGGCAATCGATGAGTGAATTGAGGGGGACCGACTCAGGTTGCGAGGGCTCCGAGCATTTTGAGTCGGTCTTGGGCGTTTCGGCCGAGGGCTAGGATGCGGCCGTAACAGGCTGAGATGGCAACCTCATGGTCGTGACGGCGGCCCTAAAAGGGGTGGGTGGAGCTATTTCCACAGGCGGACTTGGCTTGTTCCCCGATGTCGCACTTCTTCATAAGGTGCTCAGCATTAAAATAACCGCTCCCCTCTGGCGCATCCAGTTGGCCATCGGTTGCCCTTTTCCGGTCTTGATATTTGCGCAAGTGGAAGATGTTATTTCTATAAAAATTATAGATTCTTTATGAATCCAAGTAATTCAGCCATTGAAAAGACATTGTGCATGCAATTTGTTGCGACGCTATTTCTCTCAACATACCTTGAGAATCCCACAAAATAGTCGACGTGGGGTTTCGTCTCCAAATCGCTAACGCCATCACCGACCATCACCATGATGTCAGGAGATGATTCCTTGCGGATTAATTTGATGATTTCTGGTTTTCCGCCGGAACGGGTCGTCGGATAATTTTCGTCAAATCCGAGATAATCTCCTTTCTCATTAAAAAAAATCGGAACTGCCTCTACTCGCTCTATACCAATGCTTTGTGCGAGTGGTCTAATACAGGGCAGGAACCCGCCTGAGATGATAAGGCATTCCCAGCCCATGGTTTGAAGGGCCGCGATTGTTGCTTTTGCGGTGGGCTCTATGGTCTCGAGATATCTCTCTCCGATCTCTGTGCACTGGTCTTTCGTTGGTTGGATCAGGGCGAGTCTCCGACCAAAAACCTCTTCGACAGGGACTTCCCCATTCATGGCCTGATGGGTTAATCTCTCGACTTCTTGAAAGATATTAGAGCCGGAAAGTCTTGCTAATTCATCAACTCCCTCGATTGAGGAGAGGGTAGAATCGCAGTCAAAAGCGATGATTTTTTTCATAAAAAGTTACTGGATTAGGACGTGGGAGCCAACGGTTGTGAGGTCGAAAAGCGTGAGCATGTCATCGTTTCTCAGGCGGATACATCCGTGGGAAGCGGGCTTGCCGATCCGATCCTCGGCATGGGTCCCGTGGAAGTAGATGAAGCGGCAGTAGGTATTTGCGTTCTGCTCGTCGAGGCCCTCGAGCCACAGGATGCGGGTTAGAATCGCGTCATCGCTTTCCTCGCCTTGCCAAACGCGGCGAGGCAGGCGGCCCTTGAAACTGGTAAAAAGGGGCGCGCCTTCGCCAATTTTTTCTCGGATGATGAAGGGGCCGGTGGGGGTCCGGTGAGATCCTTCCTCGAATCCGGGACCATTGGCAGAGGTTGAGACTGGGGCCGAGAAGATCGATTTACCCTGAGAGCTAACGTTGAGGCTCTGATCCTCCAGCGAGACTTTGATGACGATCGGGGATTCCGGCCATTTCATGAAGGAGAAGGTGAGTTTAGGCAAGCTGTGGCTCGGCGGGGCGGGATTCGTCTGAGTCTGGAGCCTCAAGATTACGATTGGGCTGCTGGGGCTTCATCCCGAGGCGGTCAATGAGGGCGAGGTCCTTTTCGATCGCAGGATTCTTGGCGGTGAGGAGCTTGTCGCCATAGAAGATTGAATTGGCCCCGGCGAAGAAGCAGAGGGCTTGGCCTTCTTGGGAGAGCTGGGTCCGGCCTGCGGAGAGGCGGACTTTGGCCTTGGGCACGGCGATGCGGGCGAGGGCGATAATGCGCACGAGTTCGAAGACATCGACTCCCTGCTTGTCGGCCAGCGGGGTGCCGGGCATGGGCATGAGTGAATTGATGGGAACGGACTCGGGTTGCGGATTGAAGCTTGAGATGACTTCGAGCATTTTGAGTCGATCCTCGGTGTCTTCACCGAGGCCGAGGATGCCGCCGCAGCAGATTGACATGCCGGCGTCCTGGGCGTGGCGGATGGTGTTGAGGCGGTCCTGGAAGGTGTGGGTGGTGACGATGTTGGGATAGTGCTCGGGAGAGGTATCGATGTTGTGATTGTAGGCGGTGACCCCTGCTTCCTTGAGCTTTTGGGCTTCTGAGGGGCCAAGTTCGCCGAGGGTGACGCAGACTTCCATGCCGAGTTCGGAGACGTCGCGGACGATGTCGAGAACTTGGTTAAAGCGTTGGGTGCCTTCGCGAACGCCGCGCCAGGCGGCTCCCATGCAGAAGCGGGTGGAGCCACTTTCGCGGGCTGCTTTGGCCCGCTCCATGATATCGCACTTCGCCATAAGGCGCTCAGCATCAACCCCGCTTTTGTAGCGGGCTGATTGGGCGCAGTAGGAGCAGTCCTCGGAGCAGCCTCCGGTTTTAATCGAGAGGAGGGTGCAGAGTTGGATTTCGGCGGCCGGCCAGTTTTCCTCGTGGACTTGGCGGGAACGCTGAATGAGGTCGAAGAGGGGGAGCTGATAGAGGGAGTTGAGTTCCTGGAACGTCATAGAATTAATTGGAAGTGATTAGCGGACCCATTTGCCGGAGACGGTGGGCATTTTACCTAAGGAGAGGGCGGCGTAGTCGGTCTTGCCCTTGGCACCGATGAGGGTGACCCCGATCTTGCGTTTCCAGACTGCGGACATGCTTTCTCCGGTGTGGCAGCCCCAGCTTTGGCAGTGGGCATTTTTACTAAAAGCGCGACTGCTAATCTTGCCGAGGTCGCGCTCGTGGATCCAGGCCTGACTGACGGCCATGACCTCGCTACCGTAATCGAGCATAAAGCAGTGGCGGTTGGAGTGGCCGAAAAAGTCAAAAGTGATAAGATCACGGCGCGCGTTGATGGCCGCAATCGCTTGGTCACCTGAGTTGATCCAAATGAGCCTTACCTTGCGCTTGGAGGCCTGTTCGGCAATCCAAGTGGTGTAGGGCTTTCGATCGTCGTTCCCCCGGGTGAGATAGCCCTCCTTATAAACGATCCAGGTGATGGAAGCATCGGGACCATTCGATTTCCGGATTTCGTCGATGCGCATCGTCGAGGCGTGCACGAAGTTGGCCCACCATCGATCGTGCCGGTCCCTCTCGATCCGCAGGTTTTCCCACCTACGGGAGGCGGGGCCGCCACAGAGAATAAGGTGTTCTCTTGCAATAAGGGGGAGGCCGAGGGTGAATAGAACAACGAAGACCAAGTGCTTCATAGGGAGATCTTGGCGAGAAAATGAGAGTCCATCAAGGCTGGAGGAAGAGAGATTCTGATTTACCGTTGCGAGATCGTTTTCTGAGCGGTCGTCTTTTGCCGGAGCCTCACCGGACCGGGAAGGCGAGGAGCATTTGGCCGGCTTCGTTCGGAGCGCTTCCTTTGCGGTGAAGGAAGGCCGTGAAGACGAGCAATTCGTTTCCTTTTTGATCCTTGAGCGCTGAGACCGAGGGATTGGAGAAGGCCGTGGACTTCCCCGGGGTGATCGGAGCAATTCGTTTCAGGGGAAACCATCGTCATCGCAGAGAAAGATGCCCCAGGTGCTCCAGTCACTGCGGGTGCTTTGGACTTCCTGTAAGTAGTAGGTTTGATTGTGCCATGCGAATTTGCTGCGGTCGCCGAGGTTGCCATTGCCGCCGAGTTTTTTAAGAGCGGTGTTGATTATGGGAGAGGGGGACGTTTTCCAATTTTCGAAGTTTGTGAGGGTCCCTTTTGCCAACTGATCGACTTGGGCGTTCTCGTAGGAGTAGGTGAGATGGACTGAAAAAGCTCCGTCGTGCAAAGAATGTGAGACTCCATAGTAGCCGGATTTTTGGCGCTCCCTCACTTGGAAAACTTCGAGGCAGTCCATACCATGCCCTTTGTTATCTCGAAGCTGAAAGAGGCGAACTTTAGCGGTGTCGGTATTTTCGAGTTGATTGATCAAGCTGATCTCGTCTTCGGTAAGAAGGGGAGAAGCTCTGCCGCCTGTGATAAGAGCGGCTAGAATGAAAAGACTGGAGAACGGAAGAATCATGAGTTTCAGGCAAGCGAGGTGACGAGAGTATCAAGGGCAGATTGAAGACGTTCGGTTTGCGTGCCGAAGTTCAATCGGAGGCAGCGGTCGTGGCCGAAAAAGGCGCCATCGGAGAGAAAGAGACCCGCTTCTTCGAGAGCTTGATTGGGGGTCTCGTGCGCGAGTGCAGTACAGTCAATCCAGGCGAGGTAGGTGGCTTCGATTTTCGGAACAGCGGCGGCGGGGAGCTTTTCACGGAGGGTGGAAGTGAGGAGGTCGCGGTTGGTGCGAAGGTAGGCAAGGAGGTCTTGACGCCAAGGTTCACCATGCTTGTAGGCGGCTTCGGCAGCGTAGTAGGCGAGGCAGTTGATCTCGGGGAGAGTGTGACCACGGGCGGCGGCGAAGCGGCGGCGGATGGAGTCGTTTGGAATGACGGCGAAGGCGTAGCCGAGGCCCGCGATGTTGTAGGTCTTACTGGGAGCGAGAAGGGTGATGGTGCGATCGCGGAGAGCGTCCGGGAGGTTGAGAGCGGAAAAATGGGGCGTTTTTTCTTCGTCGAGGATGAGGTCGCAGTGGATCTCATCGGAAAGAAGAATGAGGTCGTGCTTTTCGCAGAAGGTTGCGAGTCGTATCATTTCCTCCTTGGTGAAAACGCGGCCCATCGGGTTTTGGGGATTGCTGAGGACGAAGAGTTTGGTCTGCGGGATGACTTTGGCTTCGAGCGCGTCCCAGTCGAAGGTCCAGCTTCCCTCGACTTCGAGGTGATCGACGGTTTGGAGTTCCATTGAGGCATCATTGTGAATGCCGAGGAAGGGCGGGTAAATCGGGGTGCAGGTGAGGAGAGATTCGCCGGGTTTGCCGAAAGCACGGACCGCGAGGGAGAGAGCGGGGACGAGTCCGCCGAGGTGGACGATTTCTTCCTCGGGTGCGGAATAGCCGAGGCGGTTTTGAAGGTAGCCTTGGAGGGTCTCGAGGAGGGAGGGGTGCGGGACGGCGTATCCGAAGACGCCGTGATCTACGCGCTCGCGGATCGCGGAGAGGACCTCGGGCGGGGAGATGAAATCCATATCGGCGACCCAGAAGGGATCGAGGTCGGCGCGGCGGTCCCATTTGAGCGATCCGGTTCCGCGGCGGGCGATGGGTGTCTCGAAATTCGTCATAGGGGGATGATGACGGACTTGGCGATTGGGCCAACCTCGAAAAAAGTGAAAATGGGATTGGGGAATTGTTTTTTGACAGGAGAGTTAATTCCTTCAAAGGCGCTCGCAGTGAGCTTTCGACATTTTCTTGAATCTTGCAGGGACAATTATTCAAGCCGCTTTTTTTCATACCGCTTATCAATGGTAGACTGGATTCATGGCTCGTTGGCTGCTTTAGAGGCTCCTAAGCATGAAAAAAACCACGTTATCTCTCCTTCTTTTTGCCTCTTCAATCTCACTTGCTCAAGCGGCGGTCCTTGCGAGATGGACTCCGGTTTCGGTAGCAAGTGATGCCATTGTGGGCGCTTTCTACGACAGTGCTTCTGACACGCCCCCAGCGGACGAAGTCGCGGCCGGCCTGAGCGTTTCCGCTCTTGATCGCATTGGGGCCGCCGAGGTCGCTGGTAATGGCGGGGCTGTTTGGTCCGGTGCTTCGACGAATGGGGCCACTGGAATTAGCCTGCTAGATTACACGACATTCACGATCACTCCGACTTCCGGGTTTGCCGTGAATTACGCTTCTGTTTCTTATTCCTATCAGACCTATGCATTCCAAGATCCAGAAGGATACCTCCTCTACTTGAGGAGTAGCGTCGATGGTTTCTCTGACAACTTGGCGACGGGCTCTATTGATTCGGGCACTGGCGGCGCTGGGACGGCTTTTTTTGATGCCTCCTCTCTCTCTGGTATTATCGATCCCGTCGAGTTTCGCCTCTATGCCTCGGCTCCGAATGCTCCCGCCGGAGCCCGCTGGTTTGACCTCCAAGGAAGTGATTCGGCCACCGATGTCGGTCTCATTGCGGATGGCACGGTGATTGCCACTCCCATCCCGGAACCCTCCACTGGTCTTCTGTCCGGGCTCGCCTGTCTTGCTTTGACCTTCCGTCGCCGTCGCGGTTAGTCTTCGAGTTTTCGGTGTTCAGGGTCGTGTGTCCCTGAACACGATTCCGATCTCCAGTTGGGGGACGAAAAGAGGGAGTTTTGCGTGTGCAAGACGGTTCTCTTCTTGGGGTCTCGGCTCCGCTAATTCTTTGCGAAGTGAGTAATATTTTCACCGAGCGGGGCGGGGCTCTGATCGTGTGGTAACATTCCAGGTGCCCTAGTCGTTAGAAATGATGCGCTTCTGAAGAAAGCGGCTGACGATGTTCCAAGTAAACGAAAGCGATATTCCCGACATGCCGACACGATCACTCATTCCCTCGCTTCTCCTTTTGGGAGGGTTACTCCCCGCACCGCTCAGGGCTGATGAGATCCTCCTCGGCGGGCCTCGAATCTCCGAACTTGTTGCCAGGAACGACTCTGGAATCCAAGATGAGGATGGCGACAAGCCAGATTGGCTTGAGATTTTCAATGCGAGCGAGAGCAAAGTCAATCTGGAAGGTTGGCATCTCACCGACGATGCCGAAAACCTCACTAAGTGGACCTTTCCTGAATTCGTGCTTGCGGCCCAGGACTACCGCGTTGTCTTTGCGTCTGACAAGGATCGGATCACTCCGTGTGACCCCTTACACACCAATTTTTCTCTTTCCGCTTCCGGGGAATACCTCGCCTTGGTCCAGCCGGATGGCCTCACCATTGCGATGGAATTCTCTCCGGAGTTCCCCCCTTTACCGGACGATGTTTCTTACGGATTCCAAGGTCAGGATCAACGGGCCGGATTTTTTACCACGCCGACTCCAGGCTCGGAAAACACTACGCCGATTGGGCTCGTTCTCGGGGCCCCGGTTTTTTCAGAAGAAAGCCAGCTCCTGACCTCACGGCCCAGTCTGGTTATCAGTCTCGCGCCGGGTGCGCCCGCCGGAGCCGAGATTCGCTACACCACCGATGGCACGAATCCTAATGCGGGTTCCGAGCTTTGGAGCGGATCTCTGCGACTGCTTAGCTCCACTCGGATTAAGGCGGTCGCCTTGGATCCGGCTGGGCTCTATGATTCCTCAGAGGTGGTCACCCGCCAATTTGTGAAGGTCTCTCCGGACCTGGGCGGTTTCACCTCCAATCTCCCCATCGTGGTGGTTGATTCCTTCGGGAGAGACGTCGACGGAGTGGGCAACACGAGCCTCTTTTTCGATGCTTTCAGCACTTTCATTGGTGTCGATGACGCGACGGGGCGTGCTTCGGTTCTCGGAACGCCAGACTTCGTTGGGAATTCCGGCATTCGGGTTCGTGGATCGAGTTCAGCCTGGCTCTTTCCCAAGAAACAATATCGCTTCGAAACGCGTGACCCAAGCGGGGGAGATCAGGATGTTTCCCTTTTCGGAATGCCTGCTGACTCTGACTTTGTTCTCTATGCTCCGTGGTCGGATAAGACCATGATGAGGAATCACATCGCCTACCGGCAGGGAGAGAAGATGGGGGACTACAGTGTCCGGACCCACTTCTTCGAGATGTTTTTTAACTCCTCAGGGGGCACGGTCGGGATGGACGACTACCAGGGGATTTATGTTCTCGTTGAGAAGGTCAAGATTGCTAAAGACCGCCTCGATCTTGCCAAGCTTGGTCCGGATGATACGGCGCAACCCGAGGTCTCCGGTGGCTACATTGTCAGGAAGGATCGGATCGGCGCCGGCGAGGCCTCGCTCACGACCGGCATCGAACGGGTCCCTCTCCGTTTTGACGAGCCGGACTCGCCCAATGCGGCCCAAGTCAGCTACCTTCGCAACTATCTCAATGCCTTTGAGTCGGCCCTTCACGGGCCTAACTTTGCGGACCCGGAGATCGGCTTTCGCGCATATATTGATGAAGATTCATGGATTGATCAGCACCTTCTCACCGAGGGATTGCGCAATGCCGATGGCTTTCGCCTGAGCACCTACTACCACAAGGATCGCAATGGGCGCATGAGAGCAGGTCCTGCTTGGGACTTTAACCTCGGTTTGGGCAATGCTAGCTTCAACGGCGCCCAGAGTCCGACGGGTTGGCATTACGTAGAGATGGATCAGTCCCGCTTCCTTCCGAACTACCCCTGGTATTCCGACATGTTCCGTGATCCGGCTTTCGATCTCGCTTACCAAGATCGGTATTATCAGATTCGCCGAGCGCAGTGGGACACCCCGACCCTCATGGCGGAGATCGATGCCATCGCAGCCGACTTGAGCGCTGAGGCCACCGCGCGGGAGTTTGTGCGTTGGCCGACCCTTGGGAGGGATACTTACGCGAACGCGCCGGGTTTTCGAGATCGCCTCACTTATCAATCTGAGGTCGATGCTCTCAAGACTTTCCTCACCCAGCGCTTCGCTTGGATGGATACCCAGTTCGGTCCACCCCCGGTATTTTCGCTGCCCGCAGGGGAGATCGCCTCGGGGTCGCAGCTCAGCCTCGCGGCCACGGGCTCTGGACAGATCCACTTCACTCTCGATGGCTCGGATCCCTTTTCCGCTCCCTCGGGTGCCGCAATTTACCTCGATCCGATCCCAATCACCTCGTCGACCTGGGTCAAGGCCCGCGTCAGGGAGACGAATGGGACTTGGGGGGCGCTCGAGACGGCCCGCTATCGGGTTGGGAGCCTTCCCATCTTGGTAGTTTCAGAGATTCACTACCGCCCGGCCGCCACCACGAGCGAGGAACAAGCAGCCGGGTTTGTGCGAAATGATTTTGAGTTTCTGGAGATTACCAACCCCGGGAGTCGGCCCCTCCTTCTTTCCGGGACGAAGTTTGTCCGAGGTTTGGAATTTACCTTTGGCGAATTCACCCTTCTTGCTGGCGAGCGAGCTGTGCTCGTCAAAGACGCAGACGCTTTTATTCTCCGGTATGGTGACCTTCTGGGGGTCGTCGTGGCAGGGGAATTTGTCGGGAATCTCGATAACGATGGCGAGACTCTCGAGATTGAGGATTGTGATCGCCGTATCCTTCTCTCGTTCACTTACAATGATGCCTCTCCCTGGCCACAGGGCGCCGACGGCGAGGGTCCTTCTCTCACTCTTATCAACCCAACGCTTTCTCCCGATGAGCCATCGTCCTGGAGATCCAGCATCGGCCTTGGGGGCTCGCCGGGGACTTTCGACGGCTCTCTTTTTTCGGGTGAGCCCGATGGGGATGAAAATAGCAACGGTGTGAGGAACCTCGTTGAATACGCCCTTGGTATCGAGAGCGCCTCTGTCGAGATCCTTGATCGCGAGTTTGTCGCCCTCTCCTACCGCAGTCGCCTCGGCGCTGACGACGCTGAGATCGAGTTGCAAACATCCACCACCCTCGAAGTCCGTGAATGGACCACTCTCATCGGAGCCCCTCCGGCGATTGTGGTGGGTCCTGACGGCTTCGAAACTTCCACTTTCATCCTGCCCCGCCAGGAACAGCTTTTCATTCGTTTCCGCGTCCGGCTGCGATGAACATTCCCAATCACCTCTAAAAACCTATGAAAAAAACCAGTATACCACTTGCACTGGCAGTGAGCCTGCTCGCTGCCCAGACTGCCCGCAGTGAACCCATTGCGGCTTGGCTTCCAACGAGCAATGACGGGCCACGCGGTTCAGCCTATAGCGCTTCGGCCAATGCCCCCGGAGCGGATGTGACCTCGGCCGGAATTCTCTGGACGTCGGCTCGCCGATCCGCCCAGCTCGGCTGGAATAACGCGGGGGCCGTTTGGCCCGGTCGTACCGATTTACCCGAATTTTCGCTGCAGGAATACACGAGTTACGCTCTTGGAGTTGCGCGTGGATCAGAGATTCAGCTCGACTCATTTTTCTGTGCGATCACCACTTACAGCACTGAAAGGGAGACGGTGAATGGCGAAGTTGTTCTCAGCACTCTTCAGATGAGACTGCGATCGAGTCTTGACGGATTTGCCACTGACATTGGCTCGGACGTTTCCCTTCCAGACGAAAGGGTGGACGCGAATAATATTCCGTTTTTAATCAATCTCACCGAGGTAGAAGCCCTGCAATCTCTGACCGAGCCAATCGAATTCCGTGTTTATATGTGGGAGGAGAGCACTGTCGCGGGATTTGCACCTTCCATTTGGCTGGATCTCGCTGGCGCTGGATGCGTGATTGAAGGAGAGGTTCTATCGGAGACGAACAGCGAAGTTCTGGCTGCTTGGATTCCGACCACGGCGTCTGGTGGGGCACCACAGAACACAACTGGGGTGGAGCCCCAAAAGAAGGTTCTTTCGCCAGCAGTCGGTTCAATCTCGGCAACCAATGTCAACAGAGGTTCCGAGAATAATGCGCGCTCGGTTTGGCCTGCGATTGTCAATACCGAAGGGTTTGATGAAACGACTTACCTCGAGACGACCATTGATCCTGCCGCGGGATCATCGGTCACCATCACTGATTTTGTGATCAATGCCTTTAATGCCTACGGCTCTGACGGGCCGGAGGGCTGGGCGGCTTCACTTCGTTCGAGCGGTGATGGTTTTGCGGCCGATATCGCGACGGCGTCTGACAAGGGGGCCTATGAAATTGCCTTCGAGGTATCGGATCAACTCCAGCTACGAAACATTGCGGCACCGCTCACCTTCCGCGTCTATCTTTGGGACGTGGCGCCCACCGATGGCTCGGCCTATGATCCTTCCATGTTTGTCGATATCGAGGGCTCTGATCATGGCGCGTTTCTCGGCATTCAGGTGATTGGAACGACCGGGGAAGCGGCCTTAAGCCCACCTACCATCGCCTCGGCGGTCTTCACACCCGGGACGGGCTTTGTGGTCGAAGCGGTGAACCTCGTTCCAGGCCGGTTCTATGATCTCTTGATCTCCTACAACCTGAGCGATCCGTTCGAGTCTCTGGGCCTTGAGACGCAAGCCGCCGGGACAACCCTGACCCTGGTCGACGACTTCGCAAACTTGGAGATTGATCCCAAGGCGTTCTACCGCATTGGTGAAGCAACTCCTCGCTAGATGCCCTGATCTTAATTAGATTCAAAACCCCGTCCTCACCTGAGGCGGGTTTTTTTGTGTGGGGAGAATGACGGCTTGGTTGGTGAGAGAGCCAACTTTGAAGGTGGGGGGACTTAGTTGAGGGGTGGTCTCTCGCGGAGTAGCGGGGGTGCTCGAGAGAGTCTGGGAACGAAGGCGGAGGTTGGCGTTCGGCGTTCGCCGTTGGAGTTATGAAGAATCCCGACCAGTCGCGTAGATCTGACAGTGATCGCAAATGAAACGTTCTACGCTTTGTTCTTCTTTTACCATTTCCTGAGAGCAAGCAGGGCAGTCGGCGGTGATGGTGTCGCATTCACGGTGATGCTGATTTATCCAGAGAATGAAAAGAGGGAGAAAAGTGAAGGGAGCGATCGCAAGGGGGGGGAATCCCATTGCGGTCAGCCCCGAGACAAGGAAGAGCAAAATAATGAATGGTTTTTTCGAGATTGGTGGAGATTCGAAGAGTCCGTTTTCCCTTTCGAATTGAAGCTCCTCGGTGAGATTTTGATCGAGGGTGTATTTTGATCTTGAGAATTTTGGGGAGGATTTCTTCACGGGCTTGTATGAACCGTGGCGGGGGCGCCACGGTTTTTTTATTCGGCGGGAGAGGTGATCTTCGCCAGCGCTTCCTCGATCTTGGGGTTAACCTCGTGCTTGAGGGCTTCCGCGGCCATTTTGAGGGCGTTCTTGATGGCGAGGGCGGAAGAACCACCGTGGGCGATGATGACGACGCCATTCACTCCGAGGAGGGGGCTCCCGCCATAAGATTCGTAGTTAGTACGGTCCTTGACGGCTTTGAAGGCCCCTTTGCCAAGAAGGGCGCCCGCGATACGGACGGGGTTTTTTTTGAACTCCTCTTTCATCCACTTTGACATGGCCTTGGCGGTCGCTTCGCAGCTTTTGAGGACAATGTTGCCGGTGAAACCGTCGCAAAGACAGACATCGAGGCGGGTCTGGAAGAGATCGTGGCCTTCGACGTTCCCGCGAAGGGTAAAGGGGGCGTGGCCGGTTTCGACATGGTGCTTCAAAAGAGCGATCGTCTCTTTGGTGAAAGCAGTTCCTTTTTCCTCCTCTTCACCGTTCGACATCACGCCGACATGGGGATCGGCGACCTTGAGGACTTCGCGGGCGTAAACACTGCCCATGATGGCATAACCGAGGAGGTGGGAAGGCTTGGCCTCGGGGTTGGCGCCGGAGTCGAGGAGGTTGCAGACGCCGAATTCGTTGGGCATGGGTGAGGCGATGCCAGCGCGCTGGACGCCTTTGAGGAGGCGGAGCTTCACGGTGGCTGCGGCGACTGCCGCGCCGGTGTTACCGGCGGAGACGAGGGCTTGGGCTACGCCGTTCTTGACGAGGTCGGCCGCGATGGAGATGGAGGAGTTTTTCTTCCGTCGAAGGGCCTTGGCGCCGGATTCCTCCATGCCGACGACTTCGGTGGCATCGACAAAGGTAGCGCGAGGATCGGTGAGTCCACATTCCTGAGCCGCTTTCTTGAGTTCTTCAATGGGGCCGGCTAAGATGATGGACTTGATCTCGAAGTTTTCGGCGAGGAGGTCGCGGGCTCCTTCGAGGTTGACCAATGGGGCGTGGTCTCCGCCCATGGCATCGAGTGCAATTTTCATCACGGTAAAAAGCGCGGAGGATTCCCCCGCGCTCGTTGAGTGTAGAAATTTCTTTCAGAGAAGGAAACCTTAAACAAGGTCCACTTCGACGACCTGACGTTCGCGGTAAGTTCCGCAAGAAGGGCAGGCAATGTGTCCGGGAACGTTTGAGCCGCACTCAGGACAGGTCTTGAGCAGGGGCTTGCGCCAGCGGTTGGCTCCACGACGGAGTTTCTGCTTGTGCTTGGAGGTGCGTCGTTTTGGTGAGGCCATGAGTCTTGTAAGTTAAGAATTAATCTTGAGAGTCGAGAGCGTCAAGAGCACCCCATGGGCTGGGCTTTTCTTGCGCGGGGGCGTTGTCTACACCATCATTGGCCGGCTTGTCTACTGCTAAATATTTAGGATCGATTTCGCATTTCATCGGAGTGTCTCCGTCTTCACAGCGGGGATTGGTGGGGAGTTCCAGGAGAATTTCCTCCCGAATCTGTGGTCCGGGGTCCACGATCCCGTCATCTCCAAGCTCAATACTGACGGCGACCGAGGGCATGGAGATGCTTTGGTGGAAGGGATGGAGGCTCCGCATGCAGGTGAGCTCGAAGGTGGCTTCAATGCTACCGGTGAGAAGGAGTTCCGAGTCAAAGCGTTGGGCAAAAAGGGAGTAGCGGAGCGGGCTGACACTCAGAATATCGCTGTCCTGGAGTTCAAAGACTTCGGGTGAAATTTCACCTTCGAAGTGCTCTCCTCCTTCGGGGAGATTTGCGAGGTCGATCGTCATGCGGAGAATTGTAGATTGAAATGATGGCTTTGTATCGTGAAAATAGCGCTGTGGAGAAAATTCCGACTGAAGTTTTGCTGGGAGCCTATGTAGAAGGCGTCTTTCCGATGTCGGAGGATGGCGAGATTTATTGGTTCCAGCCCAAGGAAAGGGGGATCATTCCGCTTGATGAGCGATTTCACGTTCCGCACGGGTTAAAAAGAGCGCTAAAAAAGCGGCCCTTTGAGGTCAGGTTTGATACCGCGTTTCGCGAGGTCATGGATGGGTGCAGTGACCGCGAGGAGACGTGGATCGACCCGGTCATCAAGGAGAGCTATTGTGCGTTATTTGAGCAGGGGTTTGCTCATTCGGTGGAATGTTGGGATGAGGATGGCTTGCAGGGTGGGCTCTATGGGGTGCGTCTGGGCAGGGGCTTTTTTGGGGAGAGCATGTTTAGCCGGAAGACGGATGCCAGTAAGATCGCGCTGGTGAAGCTGGTGGAATGGCTCCGCGAGGAGGATGCGATCTTGCTGGATACGCAGTGGATGACGGATCATCTGCGGACCTTTGGAGGGTATGAGGTCCCGGCTGCGGAATATCGCAAGATGCTGGCGGAGGCGGTGGAAGTTTGAGGGTGCTTTTATCGTGACTTGGCTTTGAAGTGCCCGTCGGACTGCAAACTTTCAGGAGAAGGGCAGGCAAGCGGAGGTGAAGGCGGTGTTTTTGCTTCCTGCCACTTCGTGGCGGAAGAGATTTCTTCGAAACGAGACTATTTCGCAGCCGGGTTTTCCCCATCAAGGGGTGGGCGCACGGCGATTAGAATTCTGCTCGGTATCAAAACCGCGAACGGCCAAAAGCTGGAGCGATTTGGCTACCGTTCTTTTGCTGGGCACTCGAGCGACCACTCGCAGAGAGATTCAAGGTGGGCGGCGGAGCCGTCGCGGAGCCAGGCGTCGAGTTGGGCGGGGTCTTTTAATTGTTGGCCTCGTGAGCGGGGGACAACGATGAATTTTGATGTGATTTCGGGAAGGGTGGTGAGGTCGCCCCAGAGTTTTTCGAACTGGGTGACCGGGAAGACGTCTTCTTGGCCGTTGCCCCAACGTTTTTTGACCTCCTTGAGGGTGATGTAGGTCGGGAGGCGGGAGGCGACTTGGCGGATCCCTTGCGTGATCTTTTCCTGATCGCGGGAAAGGACGTCTTGGCGGGTGACACCGAAGAGATCGAGAAGCGTGTCGATGTCGATCCAGGTCGTCATCGAGTTGTAGTAGGAGAGGTTGAATTCGTCCTCTTCGCGCGGCATTGCGAGGCCTTCGAGGAGACGCGGGCTGCCGTTGACGGAGGCAAGGCCACCTCCTCGGTCTTCGAGGCGGCGGGTAATGACTTCAAAGGTCAGTCCGGTATCGCTGGCGAGGTGGTGGCCCAGGAGAGCGGGGTCAACGTCGGCCCCGAGGGTGTCGATGTTGTGCAGCATGAGAGTTCTGAGCTGCGGGCGTTCGGTGAGGAGGTCGGCGAGGGTGCCGTTAAGGAGGAGATTGGGGACTTCGTAAAAGTGGCCGACGGGGTGGAGGCACTGGAGGGGAAGGTTGTCGGTGTAGTCCGAGGTTTCGCCGGTGCTTTTGGCCCAGCCGATGAGGGCGGAGCGCAGGGAGTCGCGCATTTTCTGCTGCTGCTCGTCGAGGACTTGCTGGGGCATCTCTTCCCAAGCGAAGCGGAGGTCGCGCACGGAAGGGACCATGCGGAGGCCTACGGAGCGGCCTGGTGAGAGGTAGAGAGGTCCGGGGTAGTGGTAGTCGGAAACGGTGTCGAGGAAGCTGCGGGTGGGTTTGTGGGTGAGGTAGGAAGTGGTGAAGAGGTGGGGTATGGGCGTGCCTGCTGCGGTGCCTCGTTTGCGGGACTTGCCGAGGTGGGTCTCGATAAAGGTGCGATGGCGTCCACCGAGGCGGGCGAAGGGGTGCAGGGCTTTGCAGACTCCGGCGCCCTGGGTCCAGCGGGAGCCGGCCCCGGCGGCGAGGGTGATGACGCCGACTTCGCCGGCGGCGAGGGCATTTTCACCGAGGACGAGGTGTTCTGTCTTTCCGGAGACGCTGAAGTCGGTGATGTCCTTGGGGTCGACGTCTTTGATTGAGGTGATGGCGGGGAGACGGTTTTGGGAGAGGCCGATACGGCCATCGAGAAGGTCTTTGCGTATCTCTTCGTGCTGGGCGTGGTCGAAGCCGTTGTTCTTGAGAAGTTCACCGAGGGAGCGGCGTTCTCCCTGATCCTCGCTGGCGCGTGGGATGAGGGTTTCAAAGAGGGCTTCGACTGATGATGAGAAGGCGGGATTAGTGCGGCAGGCGCGCGCGAATTGATCGAGTTCGGCCCGGCGGGTGAGCGAGAGGTTGGTGGGCTGAGTGCGGAGGGTGTCGCCGAGTGAGAGATGGTAGAAGGCGGGGGGAAGGAGGGCGTCTTCTCCCCGGTGCAGAGTTCCGAAGGTGCCGTGTGAATTGATCCCAAAATCGTAAACGACGGGGTCCATTGCGAAGGGGAGGGCGTTTTCCAGTTCGCTTTTGGTTTGGAGCATGATGCCGTGGATGATGTTGAGGGCCTCCTGCTTGCGGGAGGGATCGACAATGAAGCCCATGCCGCCACCGGACATACCGCCGAGCATCCAGAAGCCCCAGAAGTCGTCGCCGAATTTCTCGGAAACGCGGGCGATGAGGGTTTCGGTGAAATGGTTGGTGGCCCAAGGAATGATCGTTTGGAGGGGGCCGCGGAAGTTCTCGGTGGTGAGACGTCCGAGGGTGCGGATGTCGCCTATGGCGAGGGCGGTCACGATTTGGTCGAGTAAATCGAGGGCATCTTGGCGGGCCTTCCACTCGGCGGCGGAGCGAGTTAGGTATTTTTCGGTCACCATCTCGAGGATGGGACCGACGTTTTGGGCCATGCCGCCGTGGACGAGGATGAGGGAATCGGTGAGGGCTTGGCGGGCGCTTGCGGGGATCTCGTCTTCGCCAAAGACCTTGTGCTTGGGCATGAGGCGGCCTTTGGAAATGCCGTATTCGGGATCGGTTTCGCCGGCCATTTCGCCTTCGATGAGTTTGATGCCGGGCCAGACGCCGCCGGAGTCTTGCCAGCCCCCGCCGGAGCCCCCGATCCATTCGCCGAGGACGGCGCGCGCGAGGACGAGACGCCGCTCACTTTCGGTGAGTTCGCCGGTGAGAGATTTTGTTTGCCCGCTGGCACGCATGCACGCGCTGATGAGGGCGGCGAGGAGGTTGGTGGAGACCGCGAGGCGCGAGCCTTTTGGGATGTCGTTGACCGAGGAGATGATTTCAATGCCGCGACCGGGGCCGGCAATGCGGGAGAGGAGGGCGGCGAGGGATTGGCCGGAGCCCTCGATGCCTGGAGGAACGATGCCGGAGGCAATGACGGCTGCTTTGAGGAGCCCGAGGTGGTCTTTGGCGAAGTCGAAAACGTCGGCAAGAGAAGAGATTTCGGCGGTGGCCTTAAGATCGATGGAGGTGAGTCGCAGGACGGGTTGGTCGACGATGCGCAAGTAAGCTTCGACGGGGGGCTTTGGTTTTTTATCGCGACCGTGGACGGCGAGATCGACGGAGACGTTGACGACGCGGGCTCCTTGCGGGTAGTCCATGCCGAGGAAGAAGATGTCGGACCACGCGGAGTGGGTGAGGTCCATGCGGACGGGGGTGCGTTCGCAGAGGACGGGGAAGATGTGATTGTCTTGTTGGAGGAGTTCCGGGCGGATGCGGAGGGGGTGGTCGGCGGGATGGCCCATGCGGAACATCCATTGATTTCCGCGGACGGTGCGCACGGAGCGGCGGACTTGGTTGGCGAGGGTTTGAAAGGCGAGTTGGTGATAGGCGGCGGCGAGGGCGGAGGATATGCCATCGGAGGGGCCGTCCTTATTTTGGACGGCGAGGAAGGTGTCGATCGCTTCTTCAAATTGGCGGCTGAGGAGGTCCTCATAGCCCTCAAATGGGATGGCGCCGGAGTCGCGCGCGGGGAGTTTTGCGGGGAGGTGAAAGCGGTAGATCGCTTGCAGGAAGAAGATAGCGCGAACGCGGTGGTAGAGGTTGTCCGAGCTGCGGCGGAAGGAGTCGAGCTCGGCGCACTCCGCGAGTAAGGCGGCGGGATCGAGCGGGTGGCACGCTGCGGCGAGAGAACGGTCGCGGGTGGCGGAGTCCTCGGCGGTGATGATGGAGACGAGCATCTGGAAAAGTAGAATAAATTAGCGGCGGGTTGCGGCGATGAGTTCGATCATGGCTCCCATGACTTCATCTCGGCCATCGCCGGAGAGGGCCATGCCGAGTTGGGCGCGGAGGAGGCCGAAGGATTCCTCGATGTTGAATCGAAGGCCCTCGATTTCACAAGCCAGGTATTTTTCGCTGTGGGCAATGGCGGCAAGGCTTGGAGTGAGAGGGAGATTTCCTTCACCGGAAAATGATTGGTCGAGGTGCTCCATCACGCCCTTGGTGAGGACGTGCATGCCGAAGAAGCAGAGGTAGTTGCCCGCGCGGAGGCCGGGGACAATCAGTTCCTGCTCGGCAATGGTGGGCGTCGGTTTCTCGATCATGTGGGAGACGTCGTAGAGTCCCTGGCGTCCGCTCACTGGCGAGGCTGCGATGGCGCCGTAAAAGGGGAGCTTGCTCTCGTGTGTCGGTTGTACGGCGGAAACCGGCCCATCGGTTTGGGCCGCGACGTTGAGGAGTTGGCTGAGGCAGGATTCGGCGGCGAAGGAGAGATAGAGGTGATCGCTCATCATGAGGAGGAAGGGATCATCGCCGGTGAAATCCCGGGCGCAGAGGACGGCGTGCCCATATCCCCGCGGCTCGGCTTGCTCGATGAAAGTGACCTGATCGAGGTGTCCGGCAATGGCGGAGGAGAAGTCTCTTTCGGTGCCGGGGGCGATGATGATGGCGGCCGACTCGATCCCGCTCGCGAAGATCTCATCGAGGAGAAAAGCGGCGACCGTTTTATTCTCGCCGGATGGGCTGACGAGAGATTGAAGGGGAAGGTGTTGCTGGTGGAGGCCAGCTGCCGTGATGACCGCTTTCTTAATCTTCATGTGAGGACGACAGAGTGATGAGGGTGGCTCTGATTGACAAGAGGGAAGGCGATTAACCGATTCTTGACAGTTTGGCTGCTCTCCTTCAGGGAGGGGGCGTCTAATTATGAGCAAACTCACCATTCGCGATGTCGATGTCTCCGGTCAGGAAGTGCTGATGCGTGCTGACTTTAACGTCCCCACCAACGATGCCTTCGAAATCACGGATGACACCCGTATTCAGGCGGCCCTTCCAACGATTAAGCATCTGCTGTCCAACGGAGCCCGTCTTGTCCTTTGTTCCCACATGGGGCGGCCAACCGAGGCTCGCGAGAAAAAGGATTCCTTGGAGCCGGTGGCGGCCCGTCTTTGTGACCTCTTGGAACAGGACGTGACCTTCGCTGAAGATTGCATTGGCGAGGACACCGCTGAGCTTCGATCCAAGTTGAAGGACGGCGAGGTCCTCCTTTTGGAAAACACCCGTTACTACGCCGAGGAAAAGAAGAACGAGGGGGCGTTTGCCAAGAAATTGGCCGGGAACGCCAAGATTTTTGTCAATGACGCCTTTGGCACCGCGCACCGGGCCCACGCCTCGACTGAAGGTGTGACGCACCACGTCGAGCAGAGCGTGATGGGCCTGCTTATCGAACGTGAGTTGGAGTATCTTGAGGGGAAGCTCTCCAAGGCTGAGAGTCCCTTTGTCGTCATCATGGGGGGCGCGAAAGTGAGCGATAAGATTGAAGTAATCAGTGCTCTTCTCGAAAAGGCCGACACCATCCTCATCGGAGGAGCGATGGCTTACACCTTCCGCAAGGCGCAGGGGTATGAAATCGGGATGAGCTTGGTTGAGAATGACAAGCAGGAACTCGCGCTCGAGATCCTCAAGAAAGCCGAGGAAAAAGGAGTGAAATTCCTCCTTCCGGCCGACACTCGCATTACGAAGGAATTTAAAGAAGGGGCCGAAACCTGGAATACTGAAGTTTACGGACAAGGAGGTGCGATCCCGGCCGACAAGGAAGGGATTGATATTGGCGACGTTGCGATTGCGGAGTTCAAGGAGGTCCTAGCGACGGCCAAGACGGTGCTTTGGAATGGCCCGATGGGAGTTTTTGAAAAGGACTGTTTCTCCAAGGGCACCCGGGAGATCGCGCAAGCGGTTGTCGCGAGCGGTGCACTCAGCATCGTGGGCGGAGGTGATTCCGTGACCGCAGCGGTGAAGTTTGGGGTGGCCGATAAGATGAGCTTCATCTCGACCGGCGGTGGTGCAAGCCTCGAGCTTTTGGAGGGCAAGCCCCTTCCTGGCGTGGCCGCCTTGACCGAAGCTTAGGCACAAGGAGCCTGTTTTTCCAAAAGCCCGACTTTCCGCAAGGGGAGACGGGCTTTTTTTGATTGATAACGTCAGGCCTCGTTGCTTGGCGACTTCTTGGTGGGCGGTGGTGCGCTTGTGGATGACCGCTCCGGCGAAGAAAGCGGCCACGATTTCGATCCCGCTGTTGATCATGAGGCCTTGGATGTCGGCGACAACTTGCTCGTTTGTCGCACACCATTGGGTGAATTGGCGGAATTCGAGGTGACAAGCGGAGCGGTCACCTCAGCGTGAGGTGCTGCCTAGGGGTTCTCACCCATCTCGGGCGCAGCATCGGTAGGTTGGGTGATCTTGAAAAGCCACTTACGATTTTAGGGAGGCGGCGTTCGACCTGTCCGGACTGCGGGAGAAACGTCGCCCATTCTCTCCCCGAGGTCCAAGGAACTTTGAATTGCGCACCTAAAAGAATCATGGGAGTTTGATGATTTATGGCGTTGTGGACTTGACTGAAATGAACTTTCAGTAAATACTGAAAGGAGATGAACGATGAAGCCGCGAAACTTGAAGCAACCCGCGAGGGGTTCGTGACCCAGTGGGGCATCATGGGTGCTCAGTGGGGCATCAATCGCACGATGGCGCAAATTCATGCTCTCCTGATGACCGCAGCTGATGTCATGAGCACGGACGAGGTCATGGCGGCACTCACGATCAGTCGTGGGAATGCCCATACCAATCTTAAAGATCTCGTGGGCTGGGGCTTGATAAGGATCGTGACCAAGAAAGGGGAGCGCAAGGAATTCTTCGAGGCTGAAAAGGATGTTTGGGAGATTTTTCGTCGGGTCGCTCGTGAGCGGAAACGTCGTGAGATTGATCCGGCTCTGGAAACACTCAGAAGTTGTAAAGCGGCCACCGAGGAGATGCAATCGACGGAAGGCAAAGCTTTCCACAATCAGATGGGGCAACTCGAGGACTTCGTGAGCTTTGCGTCAAAAATGGGTGACCGAGTCGCCTCGATGCAACACGGCAAGGCCATTAAACTGGCTATGAAGTTTTTCGGCTAAGGGCCGAAAATCGCGGAGCAGAAAAAAAAAGCAGCAAATCTCGCAAGGTAAACTTTCAGAAGATCCTGAAAAAACAATACAAGTAGAAAGAAGAGAAAATGAAATTCCCTAGGCATACTAGAAAGATCGAGGTTTACTACGAGAACCGTTGTAGGACGTGCGGCCCCTTTCACAAATGGATCGAGCGGCAGCCACGGGCTTTTAAGGTCGAATTTGTTCCCTACCCCTCGGTGGAAGCAGCGGTGGGCGTCCCCGGAGCGGGTCGTGAAATGATGGTGCGCACGGACGAAGGGATGATTTACCGGGGCGCGGAGGGGTGGGTGTGGTGCCTGCATAGTTGTGCGAATCACCGCGAGCTTGCCCGGAAACTCGCACAGCCCGCGATGCTTGCGGTTGCGATCAAGGTCTGTCGACTCCTCGCTGCGAAACGACATGGTCTGAGTCAGGATTTCTTTCGCCGGAAAGATCGTGAAGGACGAAGACTTCTTCACCCCATGACGCCTCCTGCAGGATACCGCGACACTTTCGCAACCGACCACGACGAGTGGCGCGCCGAACTCATGCACTAAAGCTTTCACCCAAAATAAAGAAATGAACGAAACCGTAACACCCTGTGGTCCAGAAACTAAAACCGGACGCCTCTTAACCGAGCACAACCGGGACCTTTGCCGCACCGAGTGGCCGAATCGGCGGGGTGCTCCTAGCTCTAGGTGCAAGGCCCTTCTTCAGTCTCTTCCCCTGCAGCCACGTGCGCAGCAAAGGGGCAAGACCAACCTCACCCCCCTGAAACCCGTAGAAACCGTCGTGATGATTACTTGGATTAAAAAACTCTTCCGCCGTGACAAAGAAGAACACAAAACCCGCCCGCGTCGCCTGACGGGAATCTTTGAGATGTAGAAATGAAGATTGACCTCGATATCTCTCCAACCGAAGGGTGGATAAATTCCCTGTCCTATGTCCTGCTTTGGCCGCTAGCTCTCTCTTTCGTCTTTAGCACAGTGACAAATTTGCTGAGTTTGTCGTCCTGGGGATTGGGCGTATTCATAGGAGTGGTTGCTTTTGTGATTCACTTTATGAGCTACGTCGTGATCGGACTTCCCCTTTATCATCTTCTTTGGAGTACTGCACCGAGATTGTGGACTTGGAAATTGGGGCTTCCGTCGGGTTCCCTTATAGGAGCATTTGCTCTCGTTACAATTTCGGTTGGGATAGGCGGAACCCCGGAGTCATTCACGGAGTTCCGAGGAGAATTGGGGCTTGGAGCAAGTTATGGATTAGTGACAGCTGCTGCTGCCATCGTGAGTCGTAGAGAGCTAGAAAGAGGGATTTCGCCAAAACGGATTCAGGTTTGAAAGGCGCAGAGAAGGCCAAGGCCAAGTCCATGGCGGTGATCGCAGAAAATAGGAATCCGCAGGCGCCTTTCGGTTGCGGAACCGATGCGGCGGTCGACGGGTGCATGGTTTTCGTGGCGGCCTCAAAGGCTCGAACGCAAAATTTTACCAGTATCCCCGAGTTCTGCTATGCTTTACCCGGAGCGCTTGACCTGCGCACACTGGAAGCTGAGTCAAGGAGAGTCGGTAAGGAAAAGACAAAATCGTATGAAATATCTTCTGGGTCCCATTCAATGCTTTCTTGTCACCTTCATTGCTGCTCTGGTCGGCTGTGAACAACGCAGGGAAAGAGCAGATGCCCAAGATTTTGTGAATCAGTCCGAGGCTATGCGATCAGACGATTACGAAATCGCTCTTGCGGAGGCACTTAGACAGCGGCAGGAAGATGAACCAAAACTTGAGGTGGAGGTTGATCTCGGTGTTCGGAATTGGTTTGGAGAACTTTCTACACGAAAGAGAAATGAGCAGGGTTTTCGTGGTGAAAGTGGCGACTTTCAAGGAGATATTGATCTCACCTTGAAGCTCGCTTCCGGACAAGAAATTCAGAAAAGATGTTCCGACGCTTCTATCGAGCGAGATCAAAAGGGAATTTCGCGCGTTCAGTTCAAGCTTTATCAAAGACTCTCGGATCGTGAGACGGAGGCTCAAATTTCTGAGGAATGGGAACTCTTCCAAGCAATCGGAATGAGGAGGGAAGTATTTGAAAAAGAGCGGGAGAGAATCTTAAAATGGCTCGGAAGAGACCATGATGGGAATTCTTCGTCCAATGGAATAGTGCATGACGGAGATGAGGTAAAAGTCACGATACGTTTTCATCAGTTTTTTGATCGTACCATCGAAACGGGCATACGATATACCTTTGCACCTCGGAGAATTGGGGAAGCAACTTGGGAGGAAAAATTGAAAAAATGAATGCTGAAATAACACTCTGGCTTCTGCGCCTTGCGGGATCGATCTGCCTTGGACTGATCGTCGCGAACTTCGTCGCGGCACCGCGACTGGGATATGCTCGGAATCTTGCGGAGTCTGGAAATTTGGTGAGGCAAATTTTTTATGTGCACTGCGGATACATCGTGATGCTGATTACCGCGCTAGCGGTTCTTTGTCTGGGCTGGCCGCAGCTCCTGCTTGAGGATGGCATGGGCAGAGTTGTGAGCGGGTTTTTCACCGTTTTTTGGGCAAGCCGGGTCGTGGTGCAACTGACCTACTATGACAAAGCGGAGCGCCGAAAGGAGCGCTTCTGGGATGTCTTTTTCCTCCTTGTCTTTTTCACCCTGGCCGCGATTTTCACGACCGCCACTTTTACGAACGGATGAGAGAGCTTCTGGATTTTGGATTGTTACTTGCAGGATTCGGCCTGACGACCCTCGTCATCGCGAGTCTCTGGATCCCTAAGGTGCTGGAATGGAAGGAGAAGATCGCGGGATTGACCCCATTGATGAAGGAACTTTGGTGGACCTATTCTTTTTACGTTTGGGCCACCAATTGTTTTTTTGCGGTGATGACGCTGGCATTTCGGGATTGGTTTCTGAGCGGGAGTTCCTCGGCGGCGGCGATGTCCGGATTCATCTGTTTCTGGTGGTCGGTGCGGGTCTTTCTCCAATTTTTTGGATTTGATTTCGATGAGGTCGAGGACACGCGGGCCAACCGCATTGCTAAGCTTCTCCTGACGCTTTTATTCGTCTACCTGTTCCTCTTTTTTGCGATGATGGTGTGGTGGAATTTGGGAGGGGCGGGATGATTTGGATTCTTGTTTTGGGAGCGCTCGGTCTCTTGGCGGGGAGATTTCGGTTGCCGGCCTGGTGCGGTTGCGTGGTCTTGCTTGGATTAGTTTTTACGGCTCACGTCGTCCTTCTAGGAGCGGATCCGATTGTGTGGATGGTGTGGATTTGCGTGGTGCTCCTCGCGGGGATAAAGGGGTTTGTTTTTGCCGATGAGCCTGGGGTTTCACTTCGGGGCCTTGCGTGTTTTGAAGGGTGGCCTGCGGCGAGCAGGGTTTCCGGTGCGGACCTTGTTTCCGAATGTCCTCAAGGCGAAGGGAGTGGGCGACTTTTGGAGCAGGAGATGGAATGTCGGCTACTCGCAGATGATGCAGCGCTTGGTGGGGTGATGGGGCGCGAGCTTGGAGTTTTTCGCGGTCTTCTTCATCTCGGGGCTCTTACACCAGGTGGCCATCACGGTGCCGGTGAACGCGGGGTATGGCTTGCCGACCGCTGTTTTTTCGGTGCACGGACTATTTGTTTTACTGGAGGGTCGCTTCGGGAAGGGCCTCGGGAAGGGAGGGGCTTTGCTCTTGGTGGCGGTGCCGCTGGGGTTCCTTTTTCCTCCGGAATTCCAAACGGAAGTCATGGCGCGATGCCTTCTCTTCTTTGACTACCTGACATGAAAAAAATGATCATTGCGGGAGCCAATGGTTTCCTTGGAAAATACCTCTGCCACTGGTTTCACAAGCAGGGTTGGGAAGTGGTGGGACTCTCACGGAATGGCGGGGTCGCTTCGGTCGCTAAAGATGTCCGTTGGGATGGCAGGTCACTGGGCGACTGGGGCATGGAGTTGGAGGGGGCCGAGGTCGTCATTAATCTGGCCGGGAAAAGCGTGAATTGTCGCTATGGAGCGAAGAATAAGGCCCTCATTTTCCAGAGCCGGCTTGAGAGCACGGCGGTGTTGGGCGAAGCGATTCGTGAGTGTGAAAATCCGCCACCCCTTTGGCTAAATTCGAGCACCGCCACGATCTATTGACATGCCGAAGACCGACCGCAGGATGAAGCGACCGGAGAGTTAGGCGAGGGGTTTTCGGTCGAGGTCGCAAAGGCATGGGAGAAGGCTTTGAATGTCAGCGAAGTCCCGGAAAGGGTGAAGAAGGTCGCTTTAAGAACGGCGATTGTCTTGGAGAATGAGCCGGGGTCGGCTTTCGACTACTTACGCAAAATTGCCTGGTTTGGTCTCGGAGGGCGGATGGGTTACGGGCGGCAGAAGATGAGCT
>Ga0222650_1000174_pt1 | contig 58665 bp, 59 predicted proteins | sample AntAcemetagen367_FD_179820 | JGI IMG/M metagenome (GOLD analysis project Ga0222650, IMG submission 179820) | Saline water microbial communities from Ace Lake, Antarctica - #367 | ecosystem: Environmental > Aquatic > Non-marine Saline and Alkaline > Saline | place: Antarctica: Ace Lake... | reverse complement strand
GGACGCGTATGCTTCGAGGTAAGGCTGCCAAGCTCGTTCATCAGGCTTGTTGGCTGGCACCCCGTCTGATTTGGCAACTGCCCTGCAGTCGCGCCCATCCGCCCGAGCGTTTCCATCGCCGGATCATTGCCATCGTTCTTCCTGTAAAACTCAGGGAGGCGGAGCAACAGCTTGCTGTATTCGCTTTTCGCGATGGGCTGTGAAAAGTGGTTGGTCTCAGTGCGCCTGGATCTTCGCGGCCTCAGCACGGACCAGGTCGCGCAGTTCCTTTGGCTCGCGGACTTTCGCTTGTCCGCCCCAGCTCAGGGTCCAGCGCACCATTTCCTCAAGGCGTCCCACCTCGAAGCGCACCTCCACGCGGCTGCCGGTGGCGTTGAGCGGTGTGACCTGTTGGCTCGGGTGCCAGCGGCGCTCCTGCACGACCCGCGCCGCATAGCCGGATAGCTCGATGCGCACCCCCTGTCGATAGTCCGGGCGCTCCGGATCCACCCAGATCCCGAAGGATGTGCCGAGGTAGGCCGGGCCATTGAAATCGGCGGGCACCTGGAAGGTTTCTTTGCAGGCCTTGGCACCACGTATCCGGGGGAAGGCGAATGTGCGTAGGCCGCCCTTCGCGGTGTCGTGCCCGATGAGATACCAGCAATGGTCGACCTCGCCGAGGTGGTAGGGCTGGATCCGGCGGCTTTCCGAGCTGTCGCTGCCGAGCTTGCGGTAGGTGAACTCCACCTCGCGGCGGTGCAGCACTGCCTCGGCCAGTTTCCCGAAGAGCTTGAGGTCGGTCTTGGTCGCCCCGGCGGGCTTGCGGGAGAGGGCGAGATCGAGATCCGCCCAGGCGAACTTCACTTTTCCCTCCATCGCACGGGTCAGGCGGGCGAAGACTTCGCGCATCGTTTTCTCCAGCTGGGTGCCCTTGATCGATTCCAGCGCCTGGCGGGCGAGGAACAGCCCGGCGAGTTCCTCCGCGCTGGCCTCGAACACAGGGAAGGCGCTGACATCCCCGGTGTAGCGGTAGCCGTGGCATTGGTCGTCGTATTCAAGGGGGAGTTGCAACCTGTCGCGCATGAAAGTGATGTCGCGCTGGATGGTCTTTGCGGTCACTTCAAGTTCATCGGCGAGGACTGAACAGTTCGGCATCCTGCCCTCGGAGATCGCCTCATGGATGTGGTAGATCCGCTGCATCGGGGCGCGTGTGCGTCCGGCGCGGTCGCTTTCTGAGAGATTCGGCATGAAACGAGGCTTTCAGATCAGTTACCTTGTGGCAAGAACCCTCGGTCGTATCATGTCCGACCCTGTGTCCAATATTGAGAAGGAATCCCTCCGAGACAGCCGCAAGAATCCTCGCCAAATCCCCGGAATCATCGCAGCATCCATCCATGACAGAGAAACGGTTCGACGACTGGCAGACCGCCCCCCAAGGAGGGGCTGCATCCTGCTGCCCAGCAACCAAAGCCATTTCCCAACGCACCGGGCAGCAAAATGCAGCCCCTCCTTGCAAGCCTCCCTGCACGACACCCTCGCCGGGAAAATCAAGGCCTGGAGCGCAACCGAACCCAGGCAGAGCAAACGCATCAAGGATCTCGGCGACATCTCGCGACTCGTTGAATCACACACTGAGCTTTGGGACAGGCTGCCGCCGGAGCTGTAAACCCAGGCCGAGCGGCCAGAATAACCTCGGCGGATTTTCATCGCTGAACAAAATTCCATTCACGTTTTACAAATGAACAATAGCATATCAGCCACATGCAAATGCGGTGTATCTCCCTGCGAGGGAGATACCGACGATGATGAATGGCACAAACAGGTTCACGATGAATACCTTTTTGGAGCGGTCATCCCAGAATTTCAGAATTTACCTACGATTGCATCAAAAGGGGATCTTCGGTTGTGTGTCGTGACCGTGGCCAGCGAGGCGTTAATTCGACAAGCAGCTGCAGATTTTGCAATGGTGGCTCAACGCTTCAACTCCACGTTCGGTGCCGGTTATTACGGTACAGATACCGAGGTGCATTCACGCCTTTTCGTGTTGCTCAACAATACACATTCTGTAGGTATGGCGGTATCATCCAATGCCCAGAAGTTTCGACGCATCTCATTGAAGCCGGAAAGAGTATCCGAAATTGCTGACGAAAATACTGAAACCAAAGAAATACATAAAATTTCAAGAATCTGGATTGCGGAAACTTACCGTCGGCAAGGCTGGGCTGCATGGTTGGTCGTGGAAATCGGCAAATATTTGGCGTGCTCAATTCAGGATATTGGGTGGGAGTTGCCACTGACTGAGTCTGGTAGATCGTTGGTTAAATCAATATGCCTTAACGAATTCTTAGGATGCGGAAAGGATTGCAACTAATGACAGAAAATTCTTCCAATACACCTCCGAATTCCGGTCTCATCGGACGTCCAGATTCGGGTCTAGTGAACTTAGACAAACAAGCTCTTCCAGCCATGAGTGAAATCATCAATCGCTCGTTATTTCATATCCAGACAAGCAAGACGCTGGACGGTCTTCACCGTATTGGAACGTTCGAACTACGCTGGCCAGATTATCAATTGGTTTGCTTGTTGGCTGAAGACTTTTGCGTGGATCCTGATGTCGTTATGAGCGCCTTATTTACAGTCGAGCCTGACACGGATGGACAGTGGCAAACCCGCCTCACGGACGGCAGATTCAGAACGTTACGTTTAAGTAATTACTTTCCGAAAATAAAAAGTTTCCCGTATGTGAAAGGGCTTCAGCTTGAAAAGTTATTTTTACCAGAAGGCGAAATATCTAGCATAGATTTATCAATATTTTCTAGAATGACATGGTTTTGGTGCGAATCCAATAGGCTCTCTGAGTTAGATATATCGGTCGCTCCTCACCTTACGCATCTTTGTTGTAATTCGAATCAGATTACATCTTTGGACTTGTCAGTTGCTAAAAAACTTACTTTTCTAAGTTGCAAGGATAATCTAATAACAAATTTAAATGTGACTGCATTACGTAATATTACGACGCTTAGTTGCTGCGAAAACAGTATATCTCAGTTAGACTTAAGAAATGCGGAAAAACTCACAGATCTTTGGTGTAGGAGTAATCAATTATCGAAATTAGATCTATCGTTAGTACCGAACCTTAAGAATCTTTGGTGCGAAAAAAACCGAATAAAAAATTTGGACCTTTCGAAAGCGAATAACCTGAATGCACTTAGTTGCTACAGCAATCAGCTACCAAAAATTGATCTCACATTTTCACCTCAACTCTCACTGCTTCTTTGCAGTGACAACGATATTGATTCACTAGATTTTTCGAACACACCCTACTTGAAAACAATTTCGTGTAATGCCAATCCACTCAATACACTGGATATTCGCCCAATCAACGAACTGCAGAAGTTGAATTATGATGTGGCCAGGACACGCCTCATCCAACGTCCAGACCAAAACTTCTGATGAATAACTCCGTAGAATGGATTATTCTCGACACCGAAACAACCGGTTTTTCCAAACCGATTTTCACGGTGGATATTGCCGCACAGAAAATGTGTGGCTGGGAGCCAGATGGAGAACCGTTCCGTCGCCTACTGAATCACGGCTGTTCGATCCCCCCGGAGGCTTCGCGGGTTCATGGATACACCCGTGAGATCCTGGAGCGGGACGGTAATCCGCCGGAGGATGTTTATCGGGATTTCGCGGTGTATGCTGGTTCTCTGCCGGTGGTTGCTTACAACTTGGAATACGATTGGGACAAGGTGCTGGTGCCGGAGTGGCAGCGGCTGGGTATTTCACAAATCGGCGTTCCTGGATTCTGTGCCTTGAAGCTGGCGCAGCGTTTGCTCGATCCGGTGCCCGCTGGAAACTGCAAGCTCCAGACCTTGCGGCAGTATTACCGCTTGCCGGAGACCGGGGCGCACACGGCGCTGGGAGACGTGCGGACGGTGGTGGATCTGATGCAGAAGGTGCTCCGCCCGCTCGCGGAGAAGCGGGGGCTGGATACGTGGGAGAAGATCGTGAATTTCACTACGGATGATTGGTTTCCGTCGCGGCTGCCCTTCGGCAAATTCAAGGGCAGGCTGTATCAGGAGGCGCGGGAGGATGGCGAGGTGCGGTCGTGGCTGGAGTGGCTTGCAGAGTCCACGAATGAGCGGAGCTCGGCGATGGGCAGGTGGTATCTCGGGCAACTGGGAAATACCTCCGTGCAGGAGGATGCGGCGTTTCTCGATCTGGAGATCCATGCCCATGCAGGCGAATCCACTACGGGGCTGCTTGTTTTCCAGCAACCGGAGACGGGTCTTTACCAGCGGCTGGTGGAGGCGGCGCAGAACCGCTTGGCCGGGCTGGAGCTGGAATACGGGATTGAGAAATCCAAGGTGGATTCCATCCGCTCAAAGCTCTTCGGGGCGCTGCGGGAGCAATACCAGGAGCGGGATCGGCTGCGGCTGTTGGTCAGGTTCCGCAAGGCATTCATCGAGCGCCTGCTGGCGGAGGGAGAGGAATCGGCGGCGCAGGCAGCCGGAGACTTTCAGCGTGAGAAGACGGAGAAGGATCGTGAATACGATTCGACCGCCTCGGCGCTGGAGGGCAAGCGGGAGCTGGGCGAGGAGGAAACGGCGCGGCTGAAGCAGCTTTGGAAGAAGCTGGTGCGGATGTTCCACCCGGATCTATTCGGGCACGATCCCGAGAAGCGTAAGACATACGAACTGCTCACCCAGGCCATCAACGAAGCCCGCGACCGAGGGGACATCGAGTTATTGGAACTCATCGCCAAAGATCCGCAGGCATTTATCCTCAAGCAGGGATGGGCTTCCGTTTCGCTCGATGGGGCACAAGGACTAAAAGAACTCCGAGCGCTCTATGAATACCTTCAGGCGAGGATTTTGGAGATTATCGAGACCCTTGACGATCTTCGAACCAGTCCGGAGATGGAAATCTTCCAAGAAGTCGAGCAGGACGAGAAGGTCATCGACCGGATCGCCGCCACACAGCGGGACGAACTGGAGCAGGAGATCGCCACCTTGCAGGCCGAGGCCGAGCGGGCGGGGGAGGAAGCTCGGGAGCTGGCGGGTGAGGTGCCGTTCTGACTTTTTATAGAAGCAGATGGATCCGGGAGTTGGGTAATTCTATAGCTTGGGTTCGGATTCATATTTCCGCAGCGAAGAGCATAATAATCATCCTTTCTGCACCACCGCGAGCAGCTGCCGCGCCCGGCTGACGCCCATGAACCACGTGTAGGCATCGAAATCGGAAATGCTTTCCGAAACGGGTTCGCAGCCAACGAGGATGACAGCCCTTGAATCCAGCCCCTTGGCCTTGTTGATGGAGGTATGGACGCCGGTATGGCGGGTTGGCGCGGTGCTAATTTTCAGGTGGATCTAGAAACCACTGGATAGCGGGGATGAGTTCTACGGAATTGGGGACGGTGGTGCCAGCGGGGAGCGGGTCGAGGAGGATGAGAAGAGTTCTGGCTTCGGGGTGGAGTTTCTTGGCCTCGACTAGGGAGCGGGCTTCGCGCTCCAGAGTGGTTGGGTCGCTGGCGTTTGCGCAGACTTGGACGAGAAGGGTTTCGCCTCTGGCATCTACGGCGTGGAAGTCGATTTCATTACCTTGGGGTGTGCGGAAGTAGTGGACTTCGCAACCACGGCGGAGGAGTTCGATGAGGACGGCGGTTTCCAGGGAGTGGCCGAGGTTGTCACGGCCTACTCGTTCGTAGATGGGGATGAGGCCGGGATCGATGGGATAGGCTTTGCGCGGATTGACCATGCGCTGGCGTTCGGAGCCGGTGAGGAGAGAGGTGGTGCGGATGAGGAAGGCGTCTTCGAAATGGGAGAGAAAGGCGTGGAGGCTGTCTTTGGAGATTGGGATGCCTTGGGATTTCAGTGCATCGTAGAATTTCTGGATGCTGAAAGGAGCGCACGGATTCCCGAGGAGGTGGCGCTGGAGCCAGCGGAGGGCGACGGGATTGGAGATGCCATGACGTTCTATGATGTCGCGGAGGACGGCGACATCGACGTAGCCTTGGAGCAGAGGGCGGCGATCCCGTATGTCGATGTTCTGGGCATCCGGGAAGCCTCCGTCCTTGAGGTAGGTGCGGAAGGCTTTCTCAAGGGTGGATCGGCGAGCCTTGGGGAGTGCTGCCCATTCCTTTTCCGGGAGGAGATCGCGATGGAGGAGGGCTTCGCGGAAACTGAAGGGATAGACGGTGATCTCCATGGCTCTGCCGCGCATGCTGGTATGCACTTCCCGGCTGAGCATGGTGGCGGAGGAACCGGAAACGAAGAGGCGGACTTTTTCACTATCCAGAATGCGGCGGGCGAATGTTTCCCAGCCGGGCACGAGCTGGATTTCATCGAGAAACAGGGTGACTTGGGTGTTATCGCGAAATTCGGGATGAAGCTGGTAGTAGCTTTCGAGGAGAAATGAGAGATCGGATGCGTCCATACCCGCGAGGCGGTCGTCCTCGAAGTTCATCATAACGAGGGATTCGCGAGGCGCACCTGCGGCGAGAAGATCTGCCATGCACTGGGAGAGGAAGCAGGTCTTGCCACTGCGGCGCATACCGATCACGGCCAAGGCTTTGTCGGGAACCACCGGCAAGCGGATCTCTCGGCGGGTGAGATCCGGAATCTTGGCAACGAGCGAGTCGTTGAGCTTGTTCTTCAGGGTGGCGTGTATTTCTCCTTTCACGGATTAATCATTTATCTTTATTTATCCTTATTAAAAGGAGAAAAAAGAAAATTAACGAGAAGTTGAACGGTTAGGTAAAGGGTGAGAGATATTTTAAGAAGTAATCCTGCGTCCACCACTGCCGACCACAGCACGCGGGCCAAGCAATTCTTCCATTCTTATTGGAGTGAAGGTAAATTTTGTGTTCCTCCATCTCCGCTGTGCTCCGGTTGGCAGAAGAATACAGCCACTCCTTGTCTCACAGCCGCAGTTCGTTCCGAACCACTACCTCTCTCCATGATCGGTAGGGTGGGGGAGGGAGGTAAGCCCGACGCTGCGGATCATAATGACCATCGATCCCTGTCAGTATTGCCATAGAATCGGTTGCTGCGGCTTTGACCCCGTCGTCCGTGCAGCGGCTGCCTGCGAAGAAGTCGTTGCCCGGCCAGGAAACATGATCCCATGCGACGATACTGAAGAGAATGCATTCGCTGAAATCATCGCCTTGTTCCTCGTAGGCGGAAGGGTGGCAGAGCTGGGGTCTTGATTGGTTTCCTCGTGCAAGCGGCCGGACAAAGAAAGAGATCTCATGAATCTCCAATCGCTGGTTTGAGCATTCATTGTAGGGGTCGTAGTAAACGGCCTTGATATTCGGGAACGATGCTCCGTGCGTTTCGAGAAACCTTTCCAATACCGTCTGCATGGCAGCTCCGAGCTTCCCGCTGAACGGGCCAGCGAAGCAACCGCAGCCCGAGCCTGGAATTGTTAGCAGTGCTTTTTTCCCATGGCTGGCGGCCATCGCATCGATATGCCGGAACACAGGCAGGAGGCGGCGCTCGTAGAGGGCATGGTAGCCCACTGGGTCGAGGTTTCCATTTGGCGATGTAACCTCATTCCAGTCCGCCGGTGTGCATCCCCTTCCATTGCGCAGCAGTGCCCCCGGCGTGAAGACCAGGGTTCCGGGAAAAGGCTCGGGATGAACCGTCGGTTGGCTGTGAAGACCATCGTCGAATACCCTCACCGGGACAGAGATGGAAATATCCCCAAGGATGCCCAGTTCCGTCAGGTTCCAATCCGAGCCGTCGCCGGCCACTGCGCTTTCAGCGAAGATCTGAGGGATCTTGGTGTTGATGAGCGCATCGAGAAACGGCTCAATGCTTAGGGACACTAGATCTGTCCCGGCAAGTACTGTTCCAAGCAGCTTCCCTGCTTGCGATTTTCCGGAACGGAGATCAGTCAGGTAATCCGCCGCGCGTTCTCGGGTAGGGTCAGGGATCAGGATGGTGTGGCGCATGTTTGAAGTTGTTTGGAAATCCGGTTATTTTCTCGCGGCGGCTAGCAGTTCGTTGATTTCAGCCACGAACTCCGTGCGGCCGGGTTTGCGTTTCTCATCCAGTAGCAGCCGATCAATCCATTCGAAACCAAGGACAGCAAGTAGTGCACGGTATGCCATGGAACCCAGGATGATTGTATCATGATACATGATTTCTTCGTTGGTGTATAAATCCTCTGCCACTGACAAGGTTATGCCAATACCGCCACCCATTAAGGGGATCCACATTCTGTCCGTGCTGGCACCCATGCCTCCGGGCATCGATCCGACGGAGCCTGTGTTGGGCCGGCCTCCGAGAAGCTCTGCGGCGGCGAGAAGATCTGCTGTCAGGCTATTGAGGATTCCGTCACTCCGTGGAACCCAGTAGCGCTCACCCTTTTCCACAAGCCATAATTCCTGATGCTGCTCCCAGCGACTGGTAATGATTCGGAACCGTTTGCTAGCAGGTCCCTCATAAGGGTATTCTGAGCTGAAATCACTCGGTTCATATTCACAGCCGTGAAACTCCATGTAGGTATCAACTGCGGCAGGTGGCGATTCGGGATCCCACAATACTAGAGGACGGTTAATTTTCCTTGTGACGATTTCTTTGCCTTGAAAATCAAAGGTGTCTTGGAGGGCTGTAGTTTTTTTCTTTGGATTCATCGGAGGGAAGTTTGCCGTAGATCAATCCCTTGGGACGAGATCGGGAGTATTTTTGGAAAGGCCAAAAGACCTCAGTATTTGTTCGGGATCTGTCCATTCACGGATTCTCAGGTAGGTGCCATTGTGTAGGATTCCGACACCGTGTTGTTTGAAATCCGACCGTAACTCTTCAGCGAGATCAACTACTTGAGCATATTTTTTCGTAGCAATCTGAATGCAGAGAGTCTCTTCCATTTCATCGCGGAACCAACCCTCAAGGGACTGGATTGAGAAAGCCTCAAAATATCTGCGGACGATCGATCTGACCTGTTCCTGTTCTTTGTCTTCAAGCGGATTTCCCGGCTGGGAGCCAAGGTAGATTGAGAAGTGATTCACCAGTCTCGGATCCTGGATGAGTTCATTTCGCTCTCCGATGGATTCGCGTTCACCGTTCTTGCAGTTCACAAGATCAACCCTGCCCAAGTGGAAATGAAAGACCGCGTCTTGCTCATACTTATTACCCAACTCGATGGCTTGCTTTTCACAGATGGCACAGGCCCATCCGGGTTCGGCATGTGAATCATCTATTGCGATCCCTATGATACGAAGCGGCTTTTGCCCGGCTACATTCAGATCACGGAACAGCCTTGAATCAGCCTCTCGATTCCTGTCCTTATCCACCGTTTTTCCATACGGATTGTAAGCGGTGATGAGCCAGAAATCTTCCGGTGCTTCCTCTGGGAGAAATTCGAAGACGGTATCGCGGTAGGCGGGTTTGAGTGGTGTTTTCATATCAGAATCTATCTAGGGTGCCGTTCGGATTACCAAAAGCGTGGGATGCTTGTGAAATGATTGTCCCCGATTTTTGTAAAGCCCACCAAGGAATCAGGAGCCTGTTCATCCTCGTGTGTGAAGAATAGAATATCGATGCCAAAATATGCCACATGAACGACTCCTTCTGAGTGAGCTACTGTCTGGACAACCGCCCCGAATGGGCCTCCTAGTCGAAAGGTGGGACGTGCGATCCTTTTCGCACCACAGGCGACTTGATGGATGACTGTTTTGCCGCATCTGGGATCGAGTTGGATGCGATGCTTGCCTGCATAAAATTCGTAATCGACTCCCGGACTTGGGCGGTGGGCGCAGATCGGGACGGTCACATAGATTGGGCGGAGGTTGCCTTCGCTGATACCGCCAAGATCATTTACATAGGAATCGATTTCGTAACGGCTGGCTTCAAGTATGTCCGAAGTCACGCAGCCGAGGCTCTTTACGTGATAGGAGCGTCTCCCTTCGTCCTCGTGATAGAAAATAAAGAAGGGATTGATGTATTGGAAATCGGTATTTGGAGCGATGATGGCTAGATTGATATTCATGGAATTATGGGCTGGTGTACAAGGTTTTCGACAAAGGTTTTGATAAAGATTTCGAGCGTCCGTTCCGGCTTAGTAGCCTTCGCGGTGGCTATAAACGATAGCAGGAGCGGATGGATCTCCGTGAATGACCTGCCGGCAAGGTCGATCACCACTGACTCCGATTCCTTGGCCAAAAGGGTAAGGCTTTCCGGTTCACAACCGAAACCGGTTTCCAGAAGCAGAGAGAGGCCGCCGATCTTGCGCTGCCAGATGGAAAAGTTCTTTGGTTTCGACCGCCCCTTTAGCCGTAAGCCAAGAAGGGAGATCCAGGTGAGGATTTCACGAGGAGATCGGGCTCCCAGGGACGAAAGGGGTGCCAGCAGATCATCCACACCCGGCGGGAGTAGGAAAGCGATGTTGAATATCGCTCCCCGTAGTTTGCTTCCCTTGGTATCGGTGGCCCTTAGTGTTGGCCCGAAGGGCGTGCCTCCGGATCTGACGAGTCCATGCAGTAAAGGGTAAATGATGGCGAATGCCTCGGAGTGAAGATTCGTGGGTGAGAGCATGAGTTGCTTGTCGCCCCAAGAGGCGCGGATCACGGTTTCCTCAATGGCCTCGCATTCCACCAGGGCGAGGGCATAAAGGTGTCCACCGGCCGGAACGAAGGGATCAATCCCTACGCTCGAGAACGAGGCATTCACCGTGTGGCGGGTGGCGGCGCGTAGGTCTTTTGCAGTGAATCCTTGGCCGGCAACGTGATAGCGATGACCGTTGGAATTTTCATATTGAAATACCAACGGGCCTGTGAAGGTTGTGGTAAATGTGGGAGTCGTGGCGTGGTGTGCGAGCGGGTTAGTGGTCATGGGGATGATGGTTCGTTTTAATCAGTGGGGTGGGTCAAATGTTGGGGGTGGATCCGGAAACATGATGGCGGCAGGAGCCGATGCTCATTTCAGGCTTGTGGCGGATCTGGGAATGCCTGCCAGTATGCGGTCGCGCTTGCTGCGAGCATCGGTCAGGTCGCGGGTCTTGAGGTTTGCCCGTTGGCGACGCGCCGTTCCGTTGGGTAGGTGGAATGTGCCGTGGAACCACCAGGTGCCGTGGTTGTTCCAGAGATGGTGGTTCTCACCCGCGATCTTCTGGCGGGTGGATAGGGTAGGGGTGTTGGATGTCATGGTTGATGTCGTGGTTTTTGGTTCACGACATCGCATAGACCGGAAAACAAAACGCCCGCACTGATGGACATCAGCACGGGCGTTCGGAAAATTCCGATGAGACTTTCGTTGGGTAGGTTTGTCTTGTCCTACTCCCACATGCCGGGTTGGTTACCGGATAGCACCTTGGCGTCTCTGCCAGGTTGCCGGTCCGTGCTCGTCACACGGACACTCGCGATGTCGAAAAGAGAATGACTGGAGAGGGCGGGCGAGACAAGGTGATTCTCAGCCTTGGGTTGTCATAAACGATGAACCGCTCTTTGCAGGTTTGGAGAGCCTCGACATCCTGCTGCCGGGGTGTGAAAGTCGTGGGTCAAATCTATGGAAACCGAAAAGAACGTCGTTCATGTGCCAGTCGCAGCGTCACCTGCACACAGCCCCGTATCTTTGTATGACCGGTTCATTTCCGCCTACAACCAGATTGACGAGTTGATGCGGAAACTAACCGGTCTCAAGCGGAGTGTCGGCTTTTCAGGAGTTTTGTTTGAATTTGAGAGAAGAGTGCCTTTGGGAGCCAATGGCGATTTTCTGCGTTCAGCAGCAGATCTCAGAAACGTATTAGTTCACAGCCGTATACTTCCCGATTTGGAAATAGCCACGCCGACAGACTCTGTTGTCCGTCGGCTAGAAGCGATATTAGACCAAATGGCTGACCCTCCAAAAGGTTACCCCCAATTTCAAAAACAAGTAGCCGCTGTTGCCCCTGGCGACTCGCTGGAAGATGTCATGCGTATGGTTTCCGAGTTGGATTATTCTCAATTCCCTGTGATGGACGGCAATCGATTCATCGGCTTGCTCACGGAGAATGGGATCACCCGTTGGCTGGCAGGGAAAATCGTGAAGGAAATGTCACTTGTGGATTTCGCGGATGCCCGGGTCAGCGATTTGGTTGGCAGCGAGGAGAGCAGGAAGAATTTCCTATTTGTATCCCGCCGTATGTCCATCGCAGAAGCCCGGGAGAAGTTTCGTGGTAACGGACTCCTTGAGGCTGTCTTCATCACCGAGAAAGGGCGGAACGGTGAAAAGCTCCTCGGACTGATCAACCGTTGGGATCTGGCTGAAGAGTGACAAATGCCTGGCTCGGGAATGGGGATATGACCAATCAAATGTTGGTTTCAGGACACTGGTAGCTTCAGACGCTAGTAATGAAGAATCAGTCGTAGCAGGAGTATATTCTTCACTCCTCCGGCGGCGGCGCGTCGTAGGGCAGCTTGAAGTAGAGGAAGATGTTCCGGGTGCGGTTGTAGATGTCCATCTCGCTCATCCCGGCGCGTTCCATCATGGCGTTGAGCGGGCCAAAGTTTTTGGTGATGAAGCGGATCAGATCCATGGGGTCGTATTCGGCGGCGGCCTTGGGTTCGCCGAGGCGCTTGAAGCCCCGGAGGTTGGGCATGAGGCAGAGGGTCATCATGGTCAGAGTCTCAGTGCGCAGGTCGCAGAAGAAGAACCAGTATGGCCAGACCTTGTGGAAGTGTTGGTAGAATTTCCGGATCTCCGGGATGGCGTAGATCTCTTCCGGTGCGTCGTTCCAACCATCGACCGCGAATTGGAAGGTGCCCATCATTGCGGCGAGTTCCGATCCCTGCGGCAAGGCGGCGGTGCCGTAGAGCTTGAGGAAATGGGCGGTCTTGCACTGGCGCACCTGCGCCTGGCTGAAGATCACGACGGTGGCATCCTGTTTCCTGGCCATGGTCAGTTCATGGTGGGGTCGAAGCCCCGGTTCTCCACCGACAACCCGAGGACGAGCAGTTGGTGCTTGGCTTTATCGACATCCACCGAGCTGGGCTTGTGGCGTGGCATCAGTTTCGAGAAACGGCCTTCCGAATCCCCGGATACCGGTGGGCCGACATCGGCAAGCCCGGCGAACTCGCCCTGCTCTCCCCGTATGATGGGCACAAGGAGGGTGGCGGAGCTGGCATGGTCTTCGAGTAGCAGTGCGACCATCTCCCGGCGATCTGTGGCCTCTGACGGGCGCACGTTCGGATCTAGTTTTCCGCTCTCATCCGGCAACCTGACCCAAGACTCCAAGATCATGACAAGCGCCTGCGCCCGGTAGGCCACCGCGAACATCTTTGCGACCTCGGCAAAACGATCCTTGGCCTCCGTGTCCGTAAGTGCGGTCGGCATGCAGAAAATATAGCCTTCATCGGTGTCGGCGATGACGGTGGGCGGTACGGAGCCGGTGGTGCGCATCATGTGGAGCGCGTAGTCCTTGGCTTGGGCCGCGAGAGCATCAAGTTGTTCCGGGTCGTGCTGTTTACGGTTCCTCTTCACGGGGTGAGTTGAACAACGGGAACTCACATTGGCCAGACAATCCAATGAGATCTGATACCTGTTGTCTTGCTTGCCCCCGTGCAGCCTGCCAGCCTCAGCGAGCCGTCACCTGTTACCAATCCATCTATGCCATTCGCCCCCGAAATCCAGCAACTCATCGAACAAGTGGAGGAACTCTCGGAGCGTCCTGTGCTTGTCTCGGAGGAGCCTTCGATGAAATTGCGGGCGACGGTCACGCCAGCACGCGGAGGGGCACCCGCCCACATGGTGCGCTTCAGGCCGGGATCCCCGTCGCTCGACTATTTGGTGGCAAGCCAGTTGGTATTCTTGGTGCGGACTTTCACCTGCCCGGCAGCTGACCGGTGGGAGATCGCTGCGTTTCCCGAAGAGCAGGATGTCGGAATCAAGGCGATGGGGCTTGATGGGTTCGCCGACGACTTCGCCAGAGTGATGATAGGTCAGATCATCACCCAGATCCGAAGCTACTCCATCGGCTTGCGGGTGGACGGATGGATCTGGCTGAACCTTCCGGGACTGCGGCAGCAGCAGGAAAACGAAATACGCTCACAGCTGGCAGAAAACGAGCGGGCACTCTCTCCGGAGATACGCGGGAAGTTTCCCAAGCCGCTGGTCGATACCAATTCCGCGATGAACGCGCTCTACGCCACGGCCTGGGCCGACATGATGAAGGAGCCGCGTTTCGTGATCCCTTTCGTGGCCATGGGCTACCGGGGCAAGGCGGCCGAGTTGCAGTCCATCCTTGCCGACGTCCCGGATGATCCAACTAGTGACCGTGTAATGGTGGAGCGCTGGGCGGAGGCACTCGGACTGGCGGGCGCATACCATTTTAACCACTACTCCGTTAGCTGATGTCGGAAACCCCACACGACATCCAGTTCGCCCTCGCAGAGTTCGACCGCGAGCAGCTGCCCGAGTCCCAGCGTGGGCTTCAGGGCGACGATTTCCGGCAGGCTGTCCAGGAACATCTTGCCTCTCAGTTCTCCGGGCAGGGAGGGGCGGCAGAGGTGGCCGTCACCGCCGACCGGGTGATCATCCGTTGGAAGGAATCTAGTGCGTCTCAGTCACTTGCCGAACAGGGTGCCCATCACCTCGCACAGGGTGAATCAGAAAAAGGTATCGCGATGCTACGGCTCGCCTTGGAGCGTGATCCGAACGACACGGATGCACTTTTCACCCTCGGCATGGGGCTTGGTGACCAGGATGAAGCAGGGGAGGGGTTAGAGTTGCTTGAGAGGCTCGTCACCATCCAGTCGGACTACCCTGGCGCATGGGTGGCTCTAGGCGTAGCACAGGCACGCGCAGGAAACTTGGACGGAGCCATCCAGGCATTCCGTGAGGTGGTGACCCGTGAACCGCAGAATGGCCTCGCCCGCAAGAACCTTGGTGCAGTGCTTTCACAGGCAGGGCGACTCGATGATGCCCTCGACCATCTCAAGGCGGCCGTCGTGTTGCTCAAGGACGATGCCCAGGCATGGTTGAACCTTGCGATGAACCTGGAGCAGTCCGGGCAAACTGCTGAGGCGGTCATAGCCTACCGTCAGGTCATGGCACTGTCTCCCGGTAGCCAGCTCAGTGAGAAGGCAGAGCAGGGGCGCAACCGCATCACGACCGCGAAGTTCCGTGAGGCCGGCGGTGATGAACTTCGTCCCGATGTTCTCGCCCACTGCGGCGAGGCGCTACGCATCTTCAAGGACATGCCCAAGGACGAGGTGCAACGCATCAGCGTGGAGATAGCCATGCTCGGAACCAAGGGACTATCGGTAAACGATCCCTCCGGGAAATACACACTACGCTCACTACCCGGAAACTTTTCTGGGCTGCAGCTGCTCTGCTTCCAATACGTCGGGTTCAAGATCATCGACCCGACCTTGGACATCGGCTTCGACATCGCAGCGGAGTATGAGGAGGCGAAGCGGTTGCTTGGAGGATCTGGCAGTGACGTTCCGTGTTAATCAGCGAGATTTATCTCAGTGATCTGTCCTTCATATGGGAGGAACAGGGAGGGAGTGCTGCTTGTGTGAGATGGTTTTCGTTGGAAACAAGCCAGTCTATCAGGGATTCGATGCTGCCCATATTGCCGTAAAAAACCCGAAGTTAGTAAATTGAGGTTTCGCCAGTAACAGGCCATTCTATTAGGGGTAGGACGCTGCCTATATTGACGCTAAAACGCGAGAAATACCCGAAAATAGCGAAAATCGTGTTTTTTAACGAATTGACAACCAACGAGTTACGATAAACTTAGGGGTCTAAGGATCTAGTGGCCGCAAGGCCGTGGAGGTTCGATTCCTCTTTCGAGCACTTCCTTATTGAATAAGGATCAGGGGCCTAACTTAGGCTCCCTTTTTTGTGTCCTGAAGTATCGATTCGGCCATTTTTCGGCCACTTTTTCAGACGGTATTTCTCGGCGTGCTCTGCCAGTCTGAACGCTACTGAAAATATTTTTTGACGTCGGGTCGATTCAGAGGTTGCCATCGATCTGACCATTAACCGACTGGACACTGATAGCACCTACGCTGTGGGTACGAAGTCGAAGTGGATGAGATAGCCGCTTCCGCGGCGAACACGAGATTCCGCCGCATCCCCAAATGAACAACCTCCACAATCACCAGAGTCATTTTGCCGCCCTTCCGGGTGGTGGTGTCTTTTTTGGAGTCATCAGCGAACGCCTTCAGCTTATTGCTACGACGACCCCTGCGGGTCTGATGGTTGGTAGCTGGGTGGCGGACGCTCGGGTTTCGGCGGTGTTGTCGGTCGGCCTTTCAAGGCTTTCACACTGATTTGTTCCGCTCCCCTAAGTTCGTGCCCTCCCAGTAGCGGAGAGCCGTGAATCAAAGGCGGACCTCCGCCAAATCCAAATAGAAAAGAATATGTCAATTATAACGAAAATACAATGGTGCGATAGCACCACCAATCCCGTGATGGGCTGCGATAGCTGCGAACTGTGGCCAACTTTTGCCAACTTTTGCCAGCATCAAGAACCGCGTAATATCAATTATCCACGAGGCACAGCCCAGTCAAACACCGCCGGTCCATCCCACCTAAATTCTGATTGATACAATACGCATCAATCAGAACCCGCCACGGCTCCTTCGCCGCTCGTTTACCGAAACCAAGGAAATGGTCAGGGAGGATAATCGCTGGTGTAGACCTTTCAGAACCCTAATGCCATTGCATTCAGAAAATTCAAGATCCTCAGTGGGTTTTTAGTCCAGTTTGAGACACGTTTGATACCGGGCCGGGCGCATTCGAACTTGAGGAGGAGTGCTGTTTTCAGGCTGGTGATATTGAGATAGCCCGGCATCCGGGCGAGGTGGTTTTCGTTGAAATCGGTAACGAGGACTCGCTCGTAAAGTTTCTCATTTAGGCCGAGTTCTAGTTTTAAGAGGACGTTGTGGGCGGCTCCGATGATTATTTAACCACAGATTGCAGGCATGCACTGAGTGAAGAGGTATTTGAGAATTTCGGAAAATACACGCCTGTTCGATTGATAGAAATCAGCGGCATTTGAGGAAATCTGTAGAGGGATTCAACTCCTCCATATTTGGTGCGCCCTTTTTTTCCCTAAAATAATTAGAATAGTTCTTGATACAATTGAGAATGATTCTAATTTGCCCGTGCGATGACATCACAAACTTCAACAAACCGTCTGCTCGAAGTGCCAGAGGAAATCAACGGCCTCCGCATGACCCGACAGCGGCAGGAAGTCTATCGTTTTCTGATGCAAAGCAGGTCCCACCCGACGGCCAACGATGTTTTCATGCGCATTAAGGAAGCACTTCCGAATGTTTCTTTGGCGACGGTCTACAACTGCCTTGAAGCGCTGGTGCAGCACAAGATCATCCGTCAGGTCAATTTCGATCGCGAACCTTCCCGCTTCTGTCAGAACCTCGACGAGCACGGCCATTTTCATGACGAAACCACAGGCACGATTCATGACGTAAAATTCAAGCCCGGAGTCAACCTCGCTGACGTCCTTGATCTACCCCCCAACACTGTGATCAAGGATTTCGAAATCACCCTCCGCGGCGAACTCGCCTAACTTTCAACCATCAAAATTCAACTCTCAAGGAAGACCAATACAAGTTTTCCATTCGCGCTTAAAATTCTTCAAATATGAGTCTTAAAATCAATAATCTCCACGTCACCCTCGAAAACGGCACACAAATCCTCAACGGAGTCACCCTCGAGATTCCTGCGGGTGAAGTCCACGCAATCATGGGTCCGAACGGCTCAGGCAAGTCAACCCTCTCCAAGGTCATTGCAGGCCACGAGTCCTATGAGGTCACCGACGGGAATATCCTTCTCGATGGCGACGATATCTCCGAACTGTCGATCGACGAGCGTTCCCGCGCCGGACTTTTCCTAGCCTTCCAATATCCCAACGAAGTTCCCGGCGTTTCGAACGCGAACTTCATCCGTGCCGCCCTTCAGGCGCGTCTTCCGAAGGGTGAGGATATTGATGCTGTCGCCTATTACAAGTCTCTCTACGAGAAGATGGATCTGCTTGAGATGGATAGAAAATTCACCGGACGTGCGGTCAACGAAGGCTTTTCCGGCGGTGAGAAAAAGCGCAACGAGATCTTGCAGATGATGATGCTCGATCCGAAATACTGCATCATGGACGAAACCGATTCCGGTCTCGATATCGATGCTCTCAAAATCGTCGCCAAGGGCGTCAACGCGATGCGCTCGCTCGACCGGGGCATGCTCCTTATCACCCACTACCAGCGCCTGCTCGACTATATCAAACCGGACCACGTCCACGTCATGTCCGAAGGGCGCATCGTGAAATCCGGCGGCCCTGAACTTGCTCTTGAGCTTGAGGAAAAGGGCTACGATTTCCTCAAAGAACCCGCCCTCGCTTGAGTGATCTCCGACTGATCACTTATCAACTTTTACAGAAAACTTATTATGTTCACAGACGATACAAATACCGCAGTCCTCGACGAAGAAACCCATGATGCGATCAACGTTGATCGCAACAAAGGCGATTTCACTTTCCCGGAGCGCAATAAATTTGACGCTGGTTGGGGACTTTCCTCCAAAACCGTCGATTACATCTGCGATGTGAAGGACGATCCCGACTGGGTTCGCGAGTTCCGTCACAAGGCACTGGCCACCTTCGAAAAGAAGCCCATGCCCACCAACTGGGCGACGAAGGATCTCGAGAACATCGATTTCGACAAGATCCGCTATTATCTCTCCGACGGCCAGAAGCCGAAACGCACCTGGGACGAGGTTCCGCCGGAAATTCTCGAAACCTTCGAGCGTCTCGGCATCCCGGAACAGGAGCGCGGTTTTCTCGCAGGTGTTGAAGCACAATACGACTCCGAGGCCGCATACTCGAACATGAAGGAAGAACTCTCCAAACAGGGAGTCATCTTCGTGACTTCAGCGGAAGGCTTGAAAGAGCATGAAGAGATTTTCCGCCCATATTTCGGAAAGGTCATCCCGACTGGTGACAACAAATTTTCGGCTCTTAACAGCGCGGTATTCTCCGGCGGTTCTTTCATCTATATCCCGAAGGGTGTGAAGCTGAAACAACCGCTCCAAGCTTACTTCCGCATCAATTCCGAGTCCTTCGGCCAGTTCGAGCGCACGCTCATCATCGCCGACGAAGGTTCCGAAGTCATGTATATGGAAGGCTGCACCGCACCTAAATTCGAAACCGCCACCCTCCACTCTGCGGTTGTCGAACTGGTCGCTCTCAAAGGCGCGAAAATCCAATACATCACGGTCCAGAACTGGTCCTCGAACGTCTTCAATCTCGTGACCAAACGCGGCCTCGCGATGGAGGACGCGGAAGTCCGCTGGATCGATTGCAATATCGGATCCCGCCTCACGATGAAATATCCCGGTGTTGTTATGAAGGGCGAACGCGCCCGTGGCGAAGTCATCTCCATTGCGCTCGCCAATGACGGCCAGCACCAGGATACCGGAGCGAAAATGATACACGCCGCCAATAACACGACGTCGAACGTTGTTTCAAAATCCATCTCGGTCGGTGAAGGTCGCTCGACTTATCGTGGTCAGGTTTTCATTCCGAAACACCTCAAAGGCTGCAAGAACAACACCGAGTGCGACGCCTTGCTCATCAATAGCAACTCCCGCACCGACACCTACCCGGCGATCACCGTCAAAGGTAACCGTCACGCGACCCAGCACGAAGCCAGCGTCTCCCAGGTCTCCGAGGAAATGCTCTTCTACATGCAGCAGCGCGGCCTCGACGAAGGCCAGGCCATGTCCCTCGCCGTCAACGGCTTCATCAACGATCTCGTCCGCGAGTTCCCGATGGAATACTCCGTCGAACTCAAACGCCTCATCGACCTCGAAATGGAAGGCTCCGTCGGGTAACCGAAAAGGAGCGCCGACTTCAGTCGGCGCGTGCCAACGATCCAACAATGAAACTCCGCAACAACAGAAACATCAGCTTCAAAATGGTCACTTTCGAGGAGGATGCCAAGCAGACAGCCGAGTATTGGCTCGGAAAGTCAGTCGATGAACGCCTCGCCGCTGCGGCAATCCTAATCAACCAACGAATCCCAAAGACAGATGGAACCGGATCAAGAGTTCAGAGAGTTTGTAGAATTGTTGGAGTTCCATGGCGTTAAATTTGTGATCATCGGCGGCTATGCGGTGATTTCTCACGGCTACCCCCGATACACCGGAGACATTGATTTTTTTGTCGAGAAGTCCCATGAGAACGTTCGAAAACTCGTAAATGTCATCAATGAATATTTCGGACATCAGCCACACATCACCGAAGAAAGTTTCATGGACGATGACCGAATGGGACAATTTGGAGACCCGCCATACAGAATCGACATCCTTGTCGATGTTCCTGGTATCGCTTTCGCCGACGTCTATCCACGCCACATACTTGGAAAAATCGACGGAAAACCCGCACCGATGCTTTCCCTTCAAGACCTGATCAAAAGCAAACAAGCAGCCGGTCGCAAAAAAGACCTCGGCGATTTGGAGGCTCTTGAAGAAATCGAAGCCGCCCGCCAACGCAAATCCTAAGTTTCCACCCCAAAAAAAATTCAACATGACCACCACCCTGCCCAATTGGTTCCTCGCTCGCCAGGAATCCGCCCTCGCCCGTTACGAATCCATCCCCACCCCAAAACGCGGTGACGAGCAATGGCGCTTCGCAAACATCAAGCAGCTCCAATGGAGCGTGGGCGTCTCGCCCACGGTTAAGGACGACAGCATCATCGTAAAATCCACCGGCCTCGAAGCCCCCGCCGCGAAATTCATCTTCCTCAACGACGAAGTCATTTTTGCCGAAAGTTCCCTGCCGGAAAACGTAATCTGCCTCCCCCTCGCCGAAGCCCTCGAAAAGCTGCCCGATCTCGTCGAGCAGCACTTCATGAAACAGGAAACCCGTCTCGGCTCCGCGAAATACTCCGCCCTGCACGAAGCTTCCGTGAAAAACGGCATCTTCGTGCATGTCCCTGAAAACGTGGAGGTAGCAGGCGCGATTGAAGTCCACCACTGGATCTCCGGCGGAGTCACGGTTTTTCCCCACACCCTCATCGTCACCGGGAAATCCGCGAAGGTCCGCGTCGTAGACATCTTCCGCTCCACCGACGAAACCACCCCCGGCCTCGCCATCGGCTACAAGGATCTTTACGCGGGTCAGAACTCCACTCTCGACTACATCGCGATTCAGGATCTTAACGAAGTCTCCCGTATCATCGCCATCAAGGAAACCTCCACAGAACGCGACGCCCGATCGAAAGCCTTCATCCTCAATACCGGAGCCGCATGGGCGCGCAACGAATCCATGTCCCGCCTCGAAGGTCCCGGTGCCCACTCCGACATGCTTTCCGTCTCTATCCCGGACCATGAGCAGGAATACGACCAACGCACTTTCCAGCACCACGTATCCGAAGGTGCCTACTCGGACTTGCTTTACAAAAATACCTTATACGGACATTCGAAAACCGTTTTCTCCGGCCTCATCTCTGTCGATGAAAAGGCGCACCACACCGATGCCTACCAGACCTGCCGCAACCTCATGATGACCGACGATTGTGAGTCAAACTCCATGCCCGGCCTCGAGATCAATGCCGACCAGGTAAAATGTTCCCACGGTTCCACCTCAGCGCAGATTTCCGACGAGGAAATCTTCTACCTGCAGGCACGCGGCATCGACCCCGCGAATGCCCGCCAACTCATCGCCCGCGGCTTTTCCGTGGAAGCAGTTGGGCGTCTGAAAAACGAAGAAACCGAAAACCTGGTTCTGAGATTCATCGATGACAAGTTCGCGCGCATCGCCGAGGGCTGATGCGGAACATCATCTTCAAGCCTCATCCCAGAGCCGGTTTCCAAGATGCTGCTTGCAAGCGGGGAAATCGTCGGCTCATTCGCTGGCGGTTTTGAGAGCTTCCAGATTATTCCCCATGGCTTGGAGGAAATCCGTATCTGTGCCGGGTTTGCTGAAAGCGGGAGTGACGATGATGCTCTTGAGGCCGAGCTTTTCGAGCGTGGGAATATGGCTCGGTTTCGGGTCGCCTTCCCAGATGAAGGTCTTGGCCTCAGGATATTTTTTTTGAAGTGTTTCGAGGTCGGCGAGAGACTCTTCTGTAAGTTCCATCTCAGGCTCCCAAACCAGGGTGTGGATTTTCAGACCGTAGGCGCGGGAAAAATACTGATAGATGGGATGGGACGCTAGAAATGTCTCGTTTGAAAGAGATCCGGCAGCCGTTTTCATTTCCTCGTGCAGGGCAATCAGATCCTTGCTGAGCTTCGAGTAGGCTTGGTTGATCGAGTCTGTGTGATCGGGAAAAGTGGCGACCAAGGCGTCCTTGATGGCAGTGGTCTGTTGTTGGGCCTGGTTCAAGTCCAACCATGTGGTAAAGGCAGTGCCACCGTGGCTGTGCTCGCCCTCATTGCCGTGTGAATGCGTCACTGTGTTTTTGCTCTCAATAAAAGAATCGGTGAAGGCAAGGGATGTATCGACGATCTTGTCATCCGGAAGGGAGGTGGTGACGACCCATTTTTCATAGGTGGCACCGTTCATAATGATGAGATCCGCTTTTTGGATGGCGGAAATTTGGGCATCCGTTGGCTTCCAAAAGGCGGGGTCTACATCAGCGGGAATCTCGTATAGAATCTCGGCGAAGTCCCCCGCCAGTCGCTCGGCGAAATAGGCGAGCGGGTAATTTGTGGGAGCGATCACGGGCTTTGAAAAAACACCGAGTGTGGTGAGGAGAAGCGTGAGAAAGATTTTCATAAGGTCTTATAAGAGACGCGGGATGATGGTTTCGGCAAGGGCTTTTGTACCGGTGAGGGCGGCGGTGGCCAGAAGGGTTCCGACGGTGACGATGACGAGTAGATCAGCGATCTTGATTGCGGCGAGGCGCGCCGGGCTGACTCCGATTTTCCGGTAGGTGGATAGCTCGGTTTCGCGCAGGCGGAGGGAAAGCGAGAAGATGATGAGCAGCATGATACCAGCGGTGGCGGCGATGGCGAGGAAGCCGTAAAACACCAGATCCTTGGTAGAGAAAAGCGTGTCGAGCAACTGGCGGATCGAATCTGCCGGGATGACGATCTGGCCCGTGGCACGCGTGGTTTCGTAGCGCCCGAGTATGAGGGCGCGGGACTTCTCCGAGGCGGGAAAAACGAGTAATGAGGTGATGGGGTAGTCGTTCTCATTTCCATGGAAGTGGAAGGACGCGATGTTGTCATCCGTGACTTCGGTGAACTCACGCAGCGAGGCGTTTGCCTTGATGTTTTTCCCCTCCGTGCCGAGAACGGCGTCGGCGGCTTCGGGCTTGGCAAGATCCTCGTGCCCGTGGGCAAGTCCCTCGATGATCCATGCGGTCTTGAGATCGATGAAGACCGCGCTGTCATCCGGCGAATGCGCGGCTTCGAGTATGCCGGTGATCCGCATTTTCAACGGATAGACTCCAGCGAGATCGAACACGTTCTCCGGGGAGGAAATCACGTGATCGCCAACTTTCAGCCCGCGCTCCGCGGCGATCTTAGCCCCAAGCACACAATCGCCAAGACGGGTGAAGAGACGCCCCTGAGAGACTTTCAAATGGCGCTGCTCGAAGTATCCGAGCGAAGTGCCGACGAGTGGAGAATCGCCCGCGGCAAACCGGGCATGGAGCGGGATGATGGTGCCTTGCCGGAGTGCACGGGTCTGTTTGTAGTTGAGGTATTTCAGCGGCTCGAGCTGCTGCGGGAGGAAATACAGAGAGGCGAGCGTGAGATCGATGGCGCTACCCTTCGGCCCGATGAGCAGGGGCGTGGTCACAGCGCGGTTCTGCAATACCCGGGTGCTTTCGTTCACGAATGTTCGCACGCCGAGTGGCAGGAAAATCATCAGGGCCACGGCGAGCATGAGCAGCAGTGACTTCAGCGGGAGGTGCTGTAGGTAGCGCCAAGTGAGATAGGGGATGCCGGTCATGGGGTGATGAGGTCTGAGAAATCGATGACGCGATCAAAAGCGGGCAGGAGAGCGTGGTCGTGTGTGGCGACAACGAGGGCCGATCGGTTCTGGTGCGATTGATCGATAAGCAGGTCGAGGGCGGCGCGTTTGTTGACGGGGTCGAGGTTTCCAGTCGGTTCATCGGCAAGGATGAGTTGCGGCGCGATGGCAAGCGCGCGGCAGATGGCGACTCTTTGGCGTTCACCCTGAGAGAGCTTGCGGGCGCTGCGGGGGAGATGCTTGGCGATGCCCGTGAGGGTGGCCATTTCCTCGCAACGGGTGCGGATCTCCTGATCGCGCAGGCCGAGATGGAGTGGCAGGAGGATATTGTCGCGGACTGTGAGGTGCTCGACGAGTTCGAACTCCTGGAAGACGAGTCCGATGTGGTGGAGGCGGAAGCTGACACGCGCTTGGGTGGATTTTTCTGTGAGTGAGTGTCCGCCAACCATGACGTTTCCGCTCTGCGGACTGAGGATGCCGGCTGCGAGCTGGAGCAGCGTTGTCTTCCCGCAGCCGCTGGGGCCGACGATGGCGACCGATTCTCCCTCAGCCACCTCAAAACGCTTCAAGCGCAGGCTGAAAGCCGCCTGCGGGTAGCTGAAGGTGATATCTCGGAGCTCTAGTATCATATGCAAATCACTCGCGTTCGCGGGAGTTGAGATTGAGTTCCGTGGCTTTCCATTTTCCATCGATGACGTCGAGGGAAATGTCCGCGCTGTAGAGATTCGTGCGGTTGTGGAAGTGGCCCCAGTGGCCGATTTTTCCAGCGGTTTCCCATATGCACGAAGCGGTGAATTCAAGTTCACCGGGGTTCTGTTGCGGACTGGCCTGCTTCACGGTGACGTTGCGGACGCGGACGCGGGAACCGTCTTCGGAGCGCTGGTTCGTAGTGCGGCGTACTTCAAGAAACGTGTTTTCGAGAGCTGATCCGGCGAGCACGGTTTCAAGCTGGTCGTATTGGGCGTTTTCGTCGGCGACATTGAAGGCGTGATAGACGTTTTCAAGTATCCTGTCGGTAATCTCGGTGGCCTGTTCGGGAGAAACGGGTTCGGAGCTGGGTTTTCGGCTCGTAAAAGTCCAGATGATTGCTGCGAGAACTCCGAGGGTGATCGCGGATTTCCAAAGTTCATAAAAAAGCAGAAAAATCGCGAGTCCGGCGGTGCCGATGGGTAGCCAAGGTGTTTTGCCCGGTGTGATCTCGGGAACAGGTGGCGGCTGCGGGGTGTTGCGGAGGTTCATGGCGAGCTTCACCCCGGCATCGATCCGGCCGCTCGTGGGGTGGACCTCTATCAAGCGGGTGCCGAGAGTGTCGGCGATTCGGACCGGGATTTTTTCTATTCCGTCCGGAAAATAATTCCAAGAGAAGGCGATGGTGGAATCGAGGCTCGGCAGGGGAGCGGAGTATTTTATCAAAACCATGAAATCGTCCACCGGAACAGGCGCAGTGGAGGAAATTTCGATCAGGTTTTCCGTGTCCGGTTCGATAAATTTCACTCCTTCGGGAAAGAATACGGTGGGTTTACCATCGATGGTGACTTTGAAAACTTTGGAAAAAAAATCTGTGACGAGCGGCTTCAGCGCTTCCCGGTCGGAGGCGCTCATGGGGCCGGCTTCAGGCACGCCGGTTCGAAGGCTTTGCGGCAGCGCGAGGGGGCGGATGACGATTTCCTTTTCAACTTCCCAACCGGTTACATAGAGAGCTGCGGCGACATCGGTGAACTCGATCTTGGGATACCTCGGTGATTGGGCACCGAGAAACGCGGTTCCGGTGAGAAGGTAGATAAGGATCAGAGGAATTATTTTCAAAACGATTTAGCGGCGGACGCGCTGGGAAACGATGAGGCTGAAGTCGATTTGTTGTGTTGCCACCAAGTGGAAAGGTGCGTGCGTGCACGGTGCAACCGACCTTCCACCGCGCGCTCCGAGCACTGCAGTATTTCCGAACATTCGGCATGACTGAGGCATTCGATGCAAGTAAGCACGAGCACTTCACGATGTTTTCTCGCCAGAGCTTTGATGCCTTTTTCCAAAAGCTTCAGCTCATCCGACCATTCGGCGCGGGTGTCAGGATGCATGACGGGTGAGGGTGGGTCGTCTACTTCATGATGAAACGACTCGCAAAGTGAGGCAAATCTTGATGAGGCCTTTTTGCGGTCGTCCCGGCAACGGTTGAGGGCGATCTGGCAAAGCCAAGTGGAGAATTTCGCCTCATGCCGGTAGCGTGACAGGGCCTTGTGGGCACTGATGAAAACGTCCTGGCATGCCTCTGCGGCATCTTCACGGCAACCGAGTAGGCGCAGGCAAAACTGAAAAATCCGGTCCTGGTGGAGTTCGATGATTTTCTTAAATGCCGGGAGGTCTCCACTCGCTGCCAGCGAAATCCACCGACGTTCGATGCTCTCTTGAAACGATGGATCAGCCCGTTGGTTTTCATTTCCACGCTGCTCGAGCAGGTGTGGGCAATGGTTGGGATCAATGAGCTTCGGAAATGCTGTCATGCGTCCATTCGAGAAGTTTATGGGCCTGATCGGGATCGAGATGAGCCTTCATATCGAAAAAGTGGTTGAGTGTGAGTTTCTGGAGTTCGAGTTGCAGATGATTGATGCGGAGCAGTGCGGCGGAGAGTTCCTGGCTGTCTCGACCGTGGTCCTGAATGGCGTGAGCGAGATCATGCCCCGCATCGGCAAGTGTCTTGGCGAGTCTCGCACGCTCTTTGTAAAATGCGGTCTCGACCGGTTGGAGAGCCTTGTCCTGCTCGGGCGTCAGGTCGAGTTGTTCGTGAGTCCACTGATGAAAGTCACCGTCGGTCGAAGCGGTGGGAGCATGGGAGCTTGCCTTTTCATTATTCACTTTCAGCGCTGTCCACGATGCCAAACCAGCAGCGATTCCGGCACTACAAATGATCAGGGCTACAAGGCGGAGACGGCTCATGAGTATTCTTTGATCTAGGGGCGGATCGCAAACACATCGGCACCGGAGGCTCCGAAGAGGGAAGCCGCTGAGGGTGGTCGCACTTGATTATCTGATGCCAGAAGGGTAAGTGCGAAAGCGATGGCTGCCGCAAGTCCTGCGGACGAGCCGAGAACGAGGTGGAGCGGAGGCAGTCTACCCTGATTGCTTCCCAGCCTTGCCATCACAGCCGCTGACAGCTCCGGCGGAGCGGATAGTTCCGTGTTCTCGCGGTAATGCTTGAATAAATCATCCATCTGATGCTTGGCAGAATAGTCGAAAGTCCCGGCCTTTCAAGGGAAAGGCACCGGTTGAAAATTTTCACAAAAAGTTCATGGGGTAGACGGGCGGATCTCGTTTCAAGGAATATGCGGAAGTTTATTTTTCTACAGGTCGTGAGTTGTCCACTCCTGCTTGCCCAAGAACCCACTCAAACACTTGAGCCATTGGTCGTGCAGTCCAGTGGGACGGAGCTGAAGATTGAGAAAACGCAATTGAGTCCTGCGGCCACGGCCAGTCCGGGAGCTGTCACCGAGGTGGGGCAGGAGGAAATTTCCCTTTTATCGATCCAATCCTACGGCGATCTTTTCCGGCCAGTTGCCGGGGTGACGGTGAACAACTTCGGCCAAGGCGGGGTCGCATATGGAATCTCGATGAGAGGATTCCCCAGCGGCGATCACGCCAAGGATGTTGCGATCTTTCTCGACGGGATTCCCTTGAATGAGCCGGGTGGCTCGCCATCAGGCTACGCGGATCTAAACATTCTCGTGCCAGAACTTATTGAGAGCTTTGATGTGATCCGCGGGCCGATCAGCGTGCGCAGTGGGAATTTCGCTCTCGGCGGCACGATCGATGTGAACACTTTCGAGAGACCTGGGTCCAGGCTGGGCGTTGCCGGGGGGAGTTACGAAAGCGGGCGGGTAATGGGAACCTACGGATTTACACCCGGCTCCGTCTATCTATCGCTTACCGGCGTCGCGGAAGCGACCGAGGGATACCGGGATAATTCCGAGCTATACAGCACCAACGTGTTGGGAAGCGCCGCCTTTCAAATGCTGAATGGGACGGGGGTGGTGCGACTTCAGGCATATCAGAATGATTTCGGGGCACCGGGGTATCTCAATCGCGATCTGATCAACGCCGGAACCATCAATCCGAAGGCTGCGATCGACGAGACGGATGGTGGAAATAAAAATTACTTAAGCCTCGGCTTTACATACAAGGATGGGGACGCTGACGGCGGTGACCGCACACTTGGCACTTTTTACGCCCTTCACAACGAATCGACACGTTGGGCAAACTTCGCCACGACTCCCGGCCTTGGCAATCAGGGACAACGCGATATCAACACCAGCACGGTGGGTGGACGGCTGGAAAAATATTTCGTCAAGGACCAGTTCGGATTCCTTACGGGTATGGATTTCCGCTCGGATTTCGGTGATGTGGATAATTTCGATACAATCCAACGCCGTATTCAAGGGACTACGTCCGCGGTGGACTACAATCAGCACAATCCCGCTGCCTATCTCCGGCTGGACTACAAACCGACCGAGTGGGCGAAGTTGACCATCGGTGCGCGTTACGACCATTTCTTTGTTGATGGTGAGGACACACTTGTCGCGGGAAGCGAATTCGATGTGGACTTCGGTGAGCTCAGCCCGACAGTCGGTGGCTCCTTCGATGTCGGAGGTGGGGTGACGGTTTTTGCAAACTACGCGGAAGGGCTGAGAGCACCGAGTCCTGCCGAAGAACTGGTGGTCAATGCCAACCTCGATGCATCGGATCAGGCCTCGTACGAGATCGGAGCCAGTTTCGAATCCGAGAAATGGGAGGGGTTGCTGAGCATCTACCATTCCGAGCTGGACGGGGAGATCCAAGCCGCACCAGCGGGCGCAGGTATCCAGAACCTCGGTGAGTCCCGGCGCATCGGCGCTGATTTGCAGGCCCGCTATCAGGCATACGATGACGGGCAGTTGGCTGTCGCACTACTGTCCTTGGCAAGTTATGTCGATGCCGAGCTTCTAGGCGGAGGGGGAGGGAGCGTTCCAAACGTGAACGAATACCAAGTCGGCGGTGGTGTGGAAACGCAATACCGCCCGGGTGGAGGTGACGCCGTCGTAGGCCTCCGGGCCGACTATACCTTCGTAGGCCCCTCCGACTTGTCGCCCGATGGTTCCGTTTCCACAGGCACTTTTTCCCGCATCACGGGTAAGCTTTTCTATCGGAACGATTCTTGGAACGGTCTGGAAGCATACGTTTCCGCCATTGGCTATCCGGGAAGCCGACTCGATGAAAGTGCTTTCGACTTCGGCGGATTCGCCGCAGTATCCCCGCAAGCTCCCATCAGCGTCCGCGCCGGTGTCTCGTTTCAATTTTAATAGACAAACATATGAACAAGAAAATTCTCACTCACGCCGCTCTCATACTCGTCTTCGGACTGCTTCCCGCAGCGGCTCATGACTTCGTTTTAACAAGCGGAACCGATGCGGATGAACAAACGACCGTCAGCGGCCTTTACGGCCACCCCGGCGCATGGGAAACTCCCGATCTCCGCCGTCTCATCGCCCTCGATGTCCATACTTCGGACAAAGATGAGTCGGTATCTCTTCTGGATAAAGTTACGGTTGCGAAGGCAAGCTCACTAAAACTGCTGGCTCCCGTAGCAGAGCTGAAAGACAAGGGCAACGTTGCGATCAGTGCCGTCTACGACAATGGCTTCTGGGTGGCTACCAAAGAGGGGAAATACTACAGCACGACCAAGAAAGAAGCCTCTGGTCTTATTTCGGTAGAGAAAAGCAGCCATAATATGAAATTCGCAAAGGTGTTGATTCGCGGAAAGGACAAGATGATCGGTCAGCGGCTTGAGATTGTGCTCCAAAAAGCCCCTTCGGATCTCGCGGCAGGAGCCAAGCTGCCGGTCAAGGTTATCTTTGACGGGAAAGCTCTTGAAGCCGCCGAACTAGCAATCGTATCCCTCGATGGCGTGCTCAATCACGACACTCCTGGAATCAAAGCCGATGCGCAAGGCAACGCAGAGCTACCGATTGAGAAAACAGGCGCACACGTCATCCGGGTCAGTCACGATGTTCCTTCGAAGAATGTTGAGCTGGCAGATATCGATAGCTTTTCGGCGACTTTGGTCTTCGATGCGACACGGAATTGATCATCTTCCCGAGCGTCGGCGAGATCTCCTGAAATCTTCGATTTCTCATCGATGAGAAACAGCTCAAGCGACAGATAGTCCTGAACCCGAGCATTTGCATTTGACCGGACAATGGCAAGATTCAGAATGACATTCTAGCGCTTAAAAAGCGATCGAGCAGACCACCATGAATTCACACCTCGCACCGTTCCTCTTTTTTCTATTCGCAACGTCCTGTGCCAGCGCCCAGAACTCGGAGGCTTCTATCGCGATCCTCCGGGAAACCATCTCAAAAATCGTCGATACCCAGACATTGGAATCCGAAGAACGTCTTGATTGGCAGGCACGCAAATCCGAAATCACAACATTGCTGGAGCTGCACCAGCGCGAACTCGAGCTACTCGACGAAGAAATCGAAAGCGCCGGTGGTTCAGCCCCCGCTCACGGAGAAGCAAGCACCGGAATGAAAGCGGAAATCGCTTCCCTCAAGAAAAGTCGCCGCCTGACTTCCGAGGCAGTCGCAAGGAACGTTCCCCGCGTGATCTCCCTCGCAAACCGATTTCCGAGTCCGCTCATCGCGGATGCAGAAGCCGAACTCGCCACGCTCCGCTCTTGGCAACCCTCCGACGAACCCCGCGAAACCCTCCGCTCCATCCTTTCCCTGCTCGCAAAAGCTGAACAATTCAACCGCCGCTTCACCCGCACCACCGAAATTCGCGATAATCGTGAAGTGCAGGTCCTCTATCTCGGCCTCGCCCAGGCATTCTATGTGGATCGCAAAGACAAAGCCGGCATCGGTCGTCCAGGCCCCGATGGTTGGACTTGGAAATCCTTTCCGGAAATTCGCCCCGAATTGATCACCACCTTCGAGACGCTGGATAAGAAACGCCCTCCTACTATGGTCACCATGCCACTGGAAATCCGCTGAACCATGGCAAGCCCCATCTTTAAATCTGTATCCGTCCGCGTCCTGCCATGGCTTCTTTTTGCTATGCTTTCGGGTTCTTTGCATGCGCAGACAACCATCCCGGAAGCACTCGCAAAAGCCAAATCCGACCTCTCGGTCGCCCTCTCTTCATTGGAGGAAACCCGTGAGGAAATCGCACGGGAAAAGCCAGGTATCTCAGCCGAATTCGAAAAAACCGAATTCGAACTTCGCGATAAACGCCGCTTGGTTCGCATCGCCCGCCTGTCTGAACAGGACCGTGCCCAAGAACTTCACCAACTCCGCACTGACCTCAGAACTCGCAGCCAGGACGCATCCTACCTCGCAGGCCTCCTCAAAGACCACGCACTCAAATCCACAACCCTCGCCACTCCAGGTTCTCCTGAACTCAATATCGCGCCCGAAATCCTCGCTGCAGAAGCCCAGGATCCCGCCGACGCACTGGTCCGCCGCCTCACCATCATCGACGCCTCGGTGGATCAACTCGAAGCCCTGCTCGGAGGTTCCACCGCTCCTGGACAGGCAGCCGATCCATCCGGAGAAATCCACGACGGCACACTCGCCGCACTCGGCCCAGTCTCCTATTTCCTGTCCGCAGACAATGCCAGCGGCGGCGATGTCGTGCCATCGAAGACCGGCAGCGTCCCACGCTATATCCCCGGCCCTTCCGAGCCAATTGCCGCACTCATCGCGGGAAAGCAAACGGACCTCTCTTTCGATCCCACCGGCGGCAACGCCCGCGCTATGGACGAGATTGATGGTGGCCCGCTGGATCTCATCCGCAAGGGCGGACTCTGGATCTGGCCCATCATGTTCCTTGCGCTACTCTCGCTTGTTTTCGGCCTTATCAAGCTCGCCCAGTTCGCCCGCTTCCGCGATCCTTCGGACGCATGGGTCGCCGCCATCCTCGCAGCACTGCGCACTGGCGACCGCGAAAAAGCCACCCAGCTCGCCACCGAATCAAAACACCCCGCCGGCCCCGTCATGGAGAAATTGGTAGCCGTTTCCGAAAACTCCGCCGACCTCGTAGAAGAAACCCTCTACGAACAACTCATGACCGTGCAGAGCAAATCCTCCTCGCTGCTCCCGGTCATCGCGATCACCGCAGCCACCGCCCCGCTGCTCGGCCTGCTCGGCACGGTCTCCGGCATGATCGCCACCTTCAATCTCATCACCCTCTTCGGCTCAGGCGATCCGAAACCCCTCGCCGGAGGTATTTCCGAAGCTCTCATCACCACTCTCTTCGGCCTGGTCGTCGCCATCCCCGCACTTGTCCTCCACGCCTTTCTCTCCCGTCGAGCCCAAGGCATCGTACAAACCACCGAACGCCTCGGCCTCTCATTTGTAAACGGCCTCCGCACGAAATGATCGACGCCATCCGACAAACCCTCCACGAAGGCGGCCTCACGCTCTACGCCCTGCTTGCCTTGGCGGTGGCTATCTACGCAACCCTCTTCGCTGTCTGGCGACATCTTTTATCCACCAGAAAAACAGTTTTCGGAAAACCACTCTTCACCGAAAGCGATTCGAAACGACAAGCCCAACGCACCTTCGCAGCCCACGAACTCGATGAAATGGCCCGCGTCCAGCGCCGCTTGCCATTCCTGGCCATCCTCATCTCAACCGCCCCTCTACTCGGCCTTCTGGGCACTGTCGCCGGAATGCTCATCACCTTTTCCGGAATGGCCTCGGGAAACAACGCCCCCATCGACACCATCTCGACCGGCATCTCCCGCGCCCTGGTCACTACTCAAGCAGGACTAATCATCGCCATCCCCGCGGCGTTCCTTCTGGCTCTCCTGAAACGCCAAACCGAAACCACCCACCTGCAACTCCAAAAACAGCTCCACTCGTATCTATCCCGAAACCACCAACTCTCAATTCCCAACCCTCAAGCTTCAATTCCCCAGCCCTGAAAGGGCAACTTATACCAGCCCCGGGCAAGCAAACACCTCCGCCACCATTAAATCCCCGCCGCAGCCCCACACCCAACCAGCCCGAATCTCAATTCTTCCACTGATCACTGATCACCAGCCACTCCATTCCATGCGAAGATTCCGCCACAGCACCGTCTCCGAGACATCCGGAAGTATCGACATCTCACCCCTGATCGATGTCGTCTTCCTGTTGCTGATCTTCTTCATCGTGACGACTGTCTTCGTCAGCGAAACCGGCGTCGAAGTCTCCAAACCCCGCGCCGCTGCCTCCGAGGACCTCGACCGGCAAGCCATCCTCATTGCCGTCACCTCCGAGTCCCGCGTTTGGCAGGGCGGCCGTGAAATCGGGCAGGACGGAGTCCGCGCCGTCGTCGCTGCCCTGCTCGAAGAAACCCCCGAAACCCCCGTCATCATCCGCGCCGACGCCGCCACCCCCACCCAAGCCACCGTGCAAGTCATCGACTCCGCAAAACTCGCCGGAGCAGAATCCGTCTCCCTAGCCACGGAGAAATAACTATCAACTCTCAACCTTCAAACTCCAACTCTTCCGCCCTGCCACCCCTTCAACCTCGCCGCAGCCCCCACATCAATCCCGCCAGAACCCCAACCTCTTCCTTGAAGGTTGAACATTGAGAATTGAATTTTAAATCCACCATCATCGGCATCGCAGCCTCCGCCATCCTCCTGGCGGTGCTCGGAGTCGCACGCCTGTTCACAGTGAGCGTTCAGACCCCCGATCTCGAAATCCGCGAGATTGAAACGGCCACCTTCGAGCCGCCACCTCCGCCCCCCCAGGAAGAAATTCCCGACACGCCTCCCCCACCTCCAGCTCTCACTGAGGTCAGCTCCCTCCCGGACCTGACCAGGGTTCCCATCCCACAGGCAAATATCCCAATGGACATCACCGCCCCAGTGGAAAATTTCTTCACCGACCTAGCCCCCGCACCGCTCCCGACCCCGCCCAAACCATCCCCACCAAAGCGGCAAAGCTCTTCGCAGCAGTTCTTCAAAAAGGAGGAAAACTACCGACCCAAACCCCCGGTCGCAAAATCCCACTACAACACCGGCGAACTCGACGGCACACCCCGCCTTCTTCGTCACGGCTCCGCCAGATTTCCATCCTCTCTCGCCAGAAAAGGCGTCACCCGGGGCACCGTCACCTTCGAGGTCGAGCTCTCGACCAGTGGCGCGGTAAGAATCCGCAGCGTCGTTTCCGCCACCCATCCGGAACTCGTCGCACCAGCCCGTCGCGTCGCCTCCGGCGCACGCTTCACCCCGCCCAAGCACAACGGCCAAGCCGTCAAAGCAATCATGCGATGGCCCATCGTGATTGAGAAATGAGTTTCAGTTAGAAGTTATTGGTTATGAGTTATTTGTTCAATTGCATCAGCATCCCTCTGGTCTCTGGCTTCTGGTTTCTAACCACTGCGCCACAGGCGCATTCCGCCGAGCCATTGCCCCTTTCCACCTCTTACTGGAAAGACCCCGCGTTCCTGAAATCCTTCAACGGTTCCTACCGCATCGAAGCTCGCATTGAGCCGAACCTCACCACCGAGGAACGCGGCCTGCTCGTCGAAATCCAGAAACTGATGGCCGAAGGCAAACGCACAGCCGCCCTCGAAAAGCTCGCCTCCAGCAAACTCACCGCAGACTCCGCCGCCCTTACCTTCAACCTCGGCAACCTCTATTTCGAAACCGGGGAAGCCGAAAAAGCCATTGATGCTTATAAAACCGCGCTGGAGAAATACCCATCCTTCCGTCGCGCCCACCACAACCTCGCCCTCGCCTACGTCCGCGAAAACGATCTGGAAAAAGCCCTCACTCACCTCACCGAAGCCATCCGCCTCGGCGATTCCGAAGGAACCACTTATGGTTTGTTGGGCTATTGCCGCCTCGCCCGCGAGGAATACGCCAGCGCCCTGCAAGCCTACCGCCTCGCCCAGATTACCGAACCCGATGTCGCCGAGTGGAAAGCTGGCATCGCCCAATGCCTCCAGAACCTAGATGAGAAAACCGAAGCCATCGCCCTGCTCGAAGAGGTCGTCCGCCAGCGCCCCTTCGAAGCATCCTACTCTGTTCTCAAAGCCAATATCCACCTCGATCTCAACCAACCTGAACTCGCAGCCAAAGCACTCGAACTTCCCTACCGCCTGAAAATCCTCGCCCCGGACCCGACCCTGCTACTCGCAGATCTCCACCTCCGCGCCGACCGGAAACCATCCGCAATCTCCGCCATCGAAACCGCCTTTTCTTCCGCGGAGAACAAACCCACCACCCAACCCATCCTTCGCCTGATCGGCACTGCCACCACCCTCGCTGACTGGCCGCTGGTCAAAGACCTGCTCGAAAAAGCAGAAACTGAGGACTCTGACCGCCCCCTCGAACTCGCGAAGGCCCGCTACCTCATCGAGTCCGATGAAGACCCCACCGCCGGAGTCGAAATTCTCCGAACCCTCACAAAAGAAGACCCCACCGAAGGCCAGGCCCTGCTAGCCTTGGCAAAACACCTCGCCGCCACCGCGCAACCCGAAACAGCCGAACTAATATTCGAACGCGCCGCCACCGACCCCGCAGCAGCCTACGAAGCCCACATCGAACTCGCCCGCCTCCACGTTTCCCAAACCCGCTACGCTGACGCCCTCAAAGCCGCCGACGCGGCCCTCGCCCTCAATCCTTCGGAAAGCCTCCGCACTTACCGCGAAGCACTTCAAACAACACTAACTGCCTCTCAATAGAATACACAGTCTGGAAGTTACGGAGGTTACGTTCATTCCTTGCATGAGGGAGGCACGAAGTGCGCGCGTTATGGAGTTAGGGTCGTGGGAAAGTTTCGCAAAACGTTCAATTTGACCGTTTTAACCAAAAAAAGCTAAGGTGAGGCATGACCAAAGTATCCGCCTCAGATGCCAAGACACGTTTCGGAGCATTGACCGATCAGGCCAAGTCATTGGAGGATGTCCTGGAGGAGGGCGGACCAGGAGGTTTCCGAGAAAGGGGCTGAGAGAGGGTAGGTTCGAGCATGAAACTTTAAACCCCAGGGAAGAGATCCGGCTAACGGGTTGCGAGGGTGCGGATACTGGGGTGGGTGATGAGCTTCTTGTCGGAGGTGACTAGGATGAGACCGTGGAGGCGGGCGGTTGCGGTGATGATGCGGTCGGCGGGATCGTCATGGAAATCCGGCAGGCGATAGGCTTCGAGGGCTATCTCCGGGGTGATTGGAAGGAGGGTGAGGATGCTGCCCATGGAGCGGGTGATCCATGTTTCGAGCGGCTCCATCAGGATGAGTTTGCCCTTGGAGGTTTTTTGGGCGATTTCGACAAAACTCATAGGGGAGATGGCGAACTGCGTCTCTGCGGTGAGGACTTCACGGACATTTTCGGAAATGCGAGCCGGAGTCTCTCTTAGGTTGATCCAGGCATTTGTATCGAGCAAATATTGAATCATGAATCGTCCTCGTCCTTGTGCATTTCCCACTCGTCATCCGCCCAGGTAGGTTCTTGTTCGTCGTAATCGTCGGCAAAAAGCAAAGTGCCTGTTCCCCCGCCAATCCAAGAGGCAACGGTCATGGGCGTCTCATCATTTGAATCCGGCTTCGTGATTTTTGCGACAACCTTCCCATGGCGGGTGATCTGGATGGATGGGCCGCCGTTTTCTATGGCACGCACGTATTCGGGGAGGCGCGCTTTGGCGTCGGTCAGAGGGACTGATTGAATCGGCAATTCGGCAGCTTTCATTAGAGTAAAGTAACTCTGACCAGAAAACTGGTCAATCTGAATATGGAGAAGGGGTTTGTAACCCCTTTGCGGAGGACTGAGGAAATGGCTGGGGTTGTGAAAGGGGTTTCAAACCCCTTCTCCATATTGGAAGGATTCAGGGAGGATTATGTCGGGGGCGAGTTCGGCGGTCGAGAGGCCTGTAATAGCGGTTGTTCCTCGTTCTTGCGTGGGAATGGTCTCGGCGGAATCGACCGGGCGAGCGGGTGAATGCGTGGAAGAAACTGTCGAGGCGCATGAAGCCGTCCGGGAGGTCGGTTTCGGAATACGCATCGTATTCCATGGACTGGTCGAAGTATTCGATGATGAGTTTGATGCAGATATCAAACGGGGTGAGGCCGTCTCACAAATACTTATCCGTAACAGCTCCTTCGCTGGCGCTGGTGACGAGCTTCGCGTATTTCGCGAGGACTCCGTATTTGTAGCGTGGTTCGGGCTGCATCCACTTCGCTTTGCGAGAGGCGATCTCTTCTTCCGAGATGTTCACGGAAATGCGGTTCTCGACGGCGTTGATCTCGATTTCATCTCCTTCCTCAAGGATGCCGATTGTGCCGCCCTCAAAAGCTTCCGGGGTAATGTGGCCGACGACGAAGCCGTGGCTGCCGCCGGAGAAACGGCCATCGGTGATGAGAGCTACGTCTTTGCCGAGTCCCATGCCCATAACGGCGGATGTGGGGCCGAGCATTTCGCGCATGCCCGGGCCGCCTTTGGGGCCTTCGTAGCGGATGACGATGACGTTTCCTTTCTCTATCTTCTTGTCGAGTATGGCGGTCATGGCTTCCGGCTCGGAGTTGAAGACGCGGGCTTTGCCTTTGAAAACCTCGCCTTCTTTACCGGAAATTTTCGCGACCGCACCGCCTTCGGCGAGGTTTCCGTAAAGGATGCGGAGGTGGCTGTCTTTCTTGAGCGGGTTGTTGACCGGGCGGATGATCTCCTGGTTTTCGGGGTATTTGATCGGGGAATTCGCGAGATTTTCCGCCATGGTGCGGCCGGTGACGGTCATGCAATCGCCATGTAGGAGACCTGCTTCGAGCAGCATGCGCATGAGAGGGACGGTGCCACCGATTTTCACGAGGTCTGCCATGGCGTATTTGCCGGAAGGCTTGAGATCGGCGAGGACGGGGGTCTTTTTACCGATGCGTTCGAAGTCATCGAGAGTGATATCCACCCCGGCGGAGTGCGCCATCGCGGGGATGTGAAGGCAGGCGTTGGTTGATCCGCCGAGGGCGATGAGGACGGTGATCGCGTTCTCGAAAGCCTTTTTCGTCATGATGTCGCGCGGCTTGATGTCGAGCTTGATGAGGTTGAAGACAGCCGCGCCCGCATCGAAGCAGTCGCGCATCTTGTCATCGGAAATCGCGGCTTGGGCGGAGCTGTTCGGCAGCGACATTCCGAGTGCCTCGATCGCGCTGGCCATGGTGTTGGCGGTATACATTCCACCGCAGGAGCCGGGACCGGGGATCGCGCAGGATTCGACGTGTTCCAGCTCTTCATCGGTAAAATCGCCGTTGGCGTGCTTGCCGACCGCTTCGAAGACCGAGACGATATCGAGATCCTTTTCCTCACCTTTGATCTTGCCGCAGCCGGGCAGGATGGTGCCGCCATAGACGAAAACCGCGGGACGGTTCATACGTCCCATGGTCATCACGCAGGCAGGCATGTTCTTGTCGCAGCCGCCGATGGCGACGAAGCCGTCCATACCCTCGCAGCCGACGACGGTCTCGATGGAGTCGGCGATGACCTCGCGGGATACGAGCGAGTATTTCATTCCCTCGGTGCCCATGGAGATACCGTCCGAGATGGTGATCGTATTGAAAATCAGGCTCTTTCCGCCTGCCGCATCCACTCCCTTTTTTGATTCGATCGCGAGTTTGTCGATGTGGACGTTACACGGAGTGACCTCGCTCCAGGTCGAGGCGATACCAATCTGCGGCTTAGCGAAATCTTCTTTCTCAAATCCGACCGCATAAAGCATGGCACGGCTCGGCGCGCGGTCGGGGCCATCAAGCATCAAACTGGAAAACGGTCGTTCTTGGTCACTCATCGGGTGGTGATAATTTCCCAACGAGCGCCCGTTTGCAACTCGCTTCCGCAGGAATTTGAGCGTCGGACCGGAGCAGGTTGGCTGCAGTCGGCGGAAGTCAGACTGTGCAAATTTCCACTCCCTGTCTCAGACTGGCGAGCTTGTCCGCTCTTTTGGGAACAAACTCCTGCGCCACGTAGCCGGTGTATCCGGCCTGCAGGATGGCACGCATGATCGCCGGATAATACAGTTCCTGTGTTTCATCGATCTCGTTGCGGCCAGGGACGCCTCCCGTGTGGTAGTGGGAGAAATATTCGTGCTTGTCGCGGATTGTTGCGATTACGTCGCCCTCCATGATCTGCATGTGGTAGATATCGTAAAGCAGCTTGAAATTCGGACTGCTGATCCGATCCACTAGGGCGGTGCCCCATTTGCTGAGATCGCACATGTAGTCGGGATGATCGACCCGGGAGTTCAGCAATTCCATGACGAGCGTGATGCCGAGCTTTTCAGCGAGCGGCAGAATGCGTTCCAATCCGATAGCGCAATTCTCCATACCCGTCTCGTCATCCAAGCCCTCGCGGTTTCCCGAAAAGCAGATCAGTTGCCCGGCCCCCACTTCGGCACACTCCTTGAGCTTTCTCTCATAAACTTCTACCAAGGCGTCGTGGTGTTCCAATCGGTTGAAAGCCTTCTCAATCATTCCGACCTTCGTTCCATCTGCGGTCGTCGTCGTGGGGAATGTCACGACCGGGCAGGTCAGGCCGTATTTTTCGAGAGTCGGGAAATCCGATGTTTCTAGTAGATCGATCGCTCCGAGCCCCATTTCTTTCACCGCGATACAGAAGTCCTCGAAAGGAATATCCCCGTAGCACCAACGGCATACCGAATGATTGATCGCTGCTTGGTTTTCTTGGTAATCCGTCATGCGCGGATGGTGAACAGAGCTCCGTTTTCAAACAAGCCCAACAGCAAGCCTGCGAATCGGTGCGGAAAATATTACGCATAGATTAACTATTTTCTGGCCATGACGGCAGGAAATCTGCTACACGGCTATACATGTTGGAAGAATGGATGGCAGCTACCCGCGATCGATTCACCGGTGCGGACTTTGAATTCCTCAACGAGGTCCTCGCAGGCGGGGAGAAGCGGGGGTGCATGGCCAAGCTCTGGGAAGACCCCGACGCGCTCCGCGAGATGCTCGATCTCAAGGAAGTTCTGCGTGGTATTTTGGACTCTCCTTCGGCGTTGCGAGTCTCTCCCGATTTCTATTTCTACGTTATCGTCCGACACGCTTTCAAGCAAGCGAACATCTCCGATCCGGATGTCGCGGACTACGTCGCGGGGGTGCTTTCGAAACGGATCGGCGTTCATGCGGGCGATCCATTGCAGGACATCGCCTGCGGCTACACGCATGCCTCGGACTTCCTTGCCATCATTTCTTCGGCGCACGGAAAAATGAAGTTTCACCTGCAAGTCGCAGCGGGAAACCAGTTCATGGTTCTCACCGGTTTGTTTCCGTCTTTCATCGCCAAGCGGAACCAGCGTTGCGGTGCACCGGATCTATCATTTTATGAGTCCTTCGCGAAACGCGCCTTCCAAGGAGCCGCCGACAGCCCGCATGCCCGCAGCAGCAGAATACCGCGCCACCTGCTGGGAACTCTAGCTGAAGCGATGCCGGACGCCCGCCGCTCTCTCAATCGCGTCGCAGAAGAATTCGTGTTCCTCGGGGACTAGAGGTTTTTCCAAACGACTCCGGAAAAACGCCAACCGTCTCCCATTTTTATCCAAGTGATGGTCACGTCGAAAGAGCCATCTGCCGGACGGTAGCTGGGAAGCTCTATGAAACCTTTGACCTCGGCGTCGACTTCGATCACGGCGCGATCGTCATCAATCTCCATGCTTTTTATGCGGGTGACTTGAAATTGGGATTCTTTCGCATTCTGACAGATCCACGAAAACGCCGACTCCATCTCCTGCTTGTCGAAGGTTCCGTTCGCATCGGCGATATCCGGGATAGTGAGTTTTACTTCGGGTGCGAGCAGGGCGTTCATCGAAAATACCTTCGCCTGCCGCAGCGGCCTGCCTGTTCCGTCGCTGATCGTGAGCACCTCCATCAGATGCTTGGTCTTCCTGATGATGACTTGTTCAGTTGAAAACCACCACATTCCCAAAGGAACCAGAACAATTAGAGCAGCGGCGATGATTGAGATTTTTTTCATTTTCCTTTGTTGGGATCGAAGAAGATACGCACGTCAGCCTCTTTTGTCCCGAGAAGTTGTTGGGCACGCCTCAGCGCGTCGCGGGTGGAGATGTTTGGGTTGGATGGCATGGTTAGGAAAATGTTGCTTTCGCCTTGGGAGCGGTCCGCGCCCTCCTGTAACATTTCGAGAATTCTGGAACGCTTGAGTACCTTGTAAACATCCTTGGTCGCTCCTGAGATGAGCAGGAACCTTCCCTCCCGGCGAAGGAAAAGCACCAGGTCTTCGAGCGCCATCACGCTAGTCGCATCCAGATGGCGTGCGTTTTTCAAACGCAGGATGATGAGCTTGATATCCGGATCCGCGATGGCTCGTTGGATCTGTGTGCGGAACAGTTCCGCCGCACCGAAAAACAGATCTCCCTCCACATGCACGATCAAAATCGCGGGAATCGGGCGTGCGTTCGAACCTTCCTTTTCACGTAGCTCGCCGACGTCGTTGAACTCGTATTCCGTCAGGTGGGGTTTGCTGGCTTTCCGCAGGAACAGAGTGATCGAAATAGCCACGCCGATGAAAATCGCGACATGCAGTGGAGCGAGCAGAGTTGCGAGAAACGTCAGCCCGATCACGACCGCATCGTCGCTGGTTGAGCGTAGGCAGATGCGGATCTGGTGGACATTGAAAAGTGAGAAAGAGATAGCGATCACCAGCACTGCCAGCGCTGCTTTCGGGATGTAATCGATGATATTGATCCCCGTTTCACGCGACCATGCGATGAGGATGACAAGCACCAGCGTGAACAATCCGGTATACACAGGGGCCGCCTTGGTTGCCGCGCCGGAGCGGTAGTTGAGTATTGAGCGGGTCAGTGAACCGGAGGCGGGCATGCCTCCCGCTATGGCGGAACCAAGATTCGCGAAACCGATGGAAAGCATGTCCTGGTTCACATCCATCTGGTCACCCGTCTGTGAGGAAATGGATTTAGCCATCAGGGTGTTTTCCAAAGAAGCGAGGAAAGCGATAGCCAATGCCAGTCCGATCAGCGCGGAAATATCATTGAATATCCCGGGCCGGAAGAGTTGTGGAAATTGCGGCACCAGTTCCTTGAATCCGAAGGTTTTGAACGTATCCTGGTCCACGAACGGCCCGATTTCATAGTGAATCAGCGGCCCGAAGATCGCGGAGCCAAGCACCAGTGCGATGGAAAAAGCCGGCCACGTTTTTTTCCAACGTTTGAAACCCAGATAGATAAGAAAGGTCGCCACGCCGATCGTCACCGGCACCCAGTCGGTATGGCCGAGGGCCTTTAGCAGCTCCCATGCGAGACCGAAGAAGGTTGCCGTTTCTTCGGGATGCACGAAATCGTTCAATCCCAAGAGCGGCTTGAGCTGGTTGCCAATGATCAGAACCGCCGCTCCCGCCATGTAACCGACCAGCACGCTGCGCGAAACGTATTGCAGCAAGTCCCCGACTTTAAGCACCGCCCCGGCCATTGAGCAGAGCGCGATCAGCAACACCAGCAACGGCAACAACTGCGGGATACGCGCCTGTAGCGCGGGATTGACCGCGAAAAAGCTAAACAGCATGAAAGCCGTCGCGTTGGTCGGCCCCAGCACATTGAAACGTGAACTTGAGAAAAACGGCGCGACGATCGCAGCGATGGCCGCACTCACGACTCCGTAGATCACATCGAGTCCCGCAATGGCCGCATAGGCGATAGCTTGCGGCAGAGCCAGCAACGTGACGTTCAAAGCCGCCCGCAGGTCGCAGCCGAGCTTGAGCTTCGAGTATCCGCGGATCGGCCCGACGTGCGGAGCGAAACTGATTTTCTCAGTGGCGAAATAGTCTCGCGTCTGGCGGCCGGCCTTCCTGATGAAATTTGCGAAACTCATGCGGACTCGGCAACGTTAACGGAAACGCGCCCGCCTGAACAGGAACAAGCCCAGCAGGGCGCAAAAAACATTCGGTGCCCACAGAACGAGTGTCGCGCCAACATCCGTTTCGAGCTCCTCGGCCAGCACGGTGAAGAGGAAATAAGCCGCTCCGATCAGAAGGCTGATGATCAAACCACCCGACGTATCCTTCCTCCGACTCTTCAGTCCCAGCGGAATCGCCACGCAGGCGAACGACAGGCAGGCCATGGAAAAGGAGTAGCGTCTGGTGATTTCAGAGCGGAAACTTACTTTTTGCTCCTCAGTCAAATCGGTATGCTCGATGAGGTAATTGGCGATCTCACCATTGGTCATCGCGCTGGAACGAACTTTCAATCCACGCTGGCTCCCGAAATCAAAAAGCCACGGCTCCGCCTCGCCCGCGAACGCCAGATCCGAAGTTCCGTCCTTGTTCTTCGTTTCAATAAAAGCATCAATCAATTTCAACCGAAGTTGTTTCTTCTCATCGTCCACCAGTAAAGAGACGCTGCCCGCATAGACGTAAGCCTCCGTTCTCACCGGTCCGCCTTTTTCACCATTCGATACCTGATAAAGATGGAAACCCTTCAGTATGTCTCCGTCGCGCTCCTCGACGAAGACTTTCTGGTTCTTGAACTTGGATTGCACGATTCCCGGGTCGAGTAATGCCCGGGGATCCCGCTTCACCTGTTCATAGATCATCTCGGAAATCGTCGCCTTGGCCAATGGAACCACGTTGATATTGACGCATAGGCATAGGGCCGAGAGTAGAGCGCCGATCACGAAGACCGGCAGGGAAAGCCTTACCAAGCTGACCCCCGCCACACGAAAGCTTGTGATCTCGTTATCGCTGGACATGCGCCCGAACACCAGCAACACGGCTGAGAGGAAACCCCATGGGATCGTATACATCAGCGAATACGGCAGCACGTTGATTACGAAACGGAACATCAGTTCGAGTGGCGCATTCTGTTCGACAAGCAATGGCCGCGCCTGTTTGAAAAGATTGCCCATCACCAGGACGAGACTCAATATCACCACTGCATACACCGTCCCGACGATGATTTGCTTGGCGATATAGCGGTCGGAAAGGCGCATGGCCTAGATTCACGGCGTCCAGCCCGGATGGCAAGTGGCAAGATGCCTTGAAACCTCACTTCGCCACAATACTTTCAACTCCGGATGCCGTATCACTGAAAAGCGATCGCGGGATGGACTTGTCTCATAGCTTTTGAAACCTATGATACGAAAAGTCATGACAGACCCAAAAAACCTGCGGATGTGGATACTCATCCTGTTTCTTGTCTGGAGCGGAGGCAGGGTTTCCGGAACGCCGAACATCATTCTCATCATGGTCGATGACATGGGCTGGTCGGACATCGGCTGTTACGGCTCCGAGATCAAGACCCCGAATATCGACCGCCTCGCCGGGGAAGGGCTGCTCTTCACGCAGTTCTACAACAACGCCAAGTGCACCACCACCCGGGCCTCGCTGCTCACCGGCCTCTATCCCCGCAATGGCGGGCGTGGCATCGAGGAGCTTCTGACTAAAAACATGCTGACGCTCGGGGAGGCGATGCGGCACGCGGGTTACGCCACCGGCATGTCGGGGAAATGGCACAACGGCTCGAAAGTCGGGACCCGGCCTTACGACCGTGGCTTCGATGAAGCTTACGGGCTCTGGGACGGAGCTTCCAATTTTTTCAACCCCATGCAACGCGATCCGAAATTCAAAGGCGGGAAGATCCGCGTGTTCGGGCACAATGATGACTTCTTCGAAAAAGACGACTTTCCGGAGGACTTCTACGCCACCGATGCGTTCACCGATCACACTTTGGAGACAATCAGAGCCAACGCCGGATCCGGCAAACCCTTCTTGCATTACCTCGCCTACACCGCCCCGCACTATCCGCTGCATGCCAAGCCCGAAGACATCGCCAGATACAAAGGCAAGTATGCAGCCGGCTGGGAGGCCCTGCGGCAGCAGCGGTTGGCGAAGCAGAAACAGCTCGGCCTCATAGACGAACGCTGGCACGTCGAAGTCCGTGACTCCCTCTCGCCCGAGTGGGGAAAAGCCAAAGCCATCGACGAGGACTGGCAGCAACTCCGCATGGAGGTCTACGTCGCCATGATCGATTCGGTGGATCAGAACGTCGGCCGCGTGCTTGACCTTCTCGACGAACTCGGCATCGCCGACAACACCCTCGTGCTCTTCCTCTCCGATAACGGAGGCTGCGCCGAAACACCCGGCGGCAACGACCCGAAACAAGTCCCCGGTCCGAAGGAGTTCTACTCCCACGTCGGCCCCGGCTGGGCCACCGCCTCGAACACCCCATGGCGGCGCTACAAATCATACTGCCACGAAGGCGGCATCTCGACCCCGCTGCTAGCCCGCTGGCCGTCCGTCATCAAAGCCGGAACCCGCACCGATCAGGTCGGCCACATCATTGATTTCCTGCCTACCTTCCTTGATGTCGCTGAAGCCGCCTACCCGGAAAAGCATCCGGAATTCAGGGAGAAAACCCTGCCGCTGGAAGGCAGGACACTGCTTCCTGTTTTAAAGGGAGAAGAGCGCCAGCCCCACAAAGAACTCTTTTGGCACTGGGCCGGGAATCGCGCCGTGCGGGCAGGGGACTGGAAGCTGGTCTGGGGCAGACGCGAAAAATCCTGGGCGCTCTACGACATGGTCAACGACCGCACCGAAGCCCAAGACCTCGCTCCTGAAAACCCCCAACTCGTCAGCACCCTCTCGGGAAAATGGGAGGGATGGGCCGCGATGACCGGCGTGAAATACAAGAAGTGACACCGCCGCCGCCCCGAAGGAGCCGGGACATTCCTGTCCCGGCTTTCCGATTTTTCCCGGTTCCCGATGGAAGTGGAAAGTGAAACCTGGAAATACCCCCCATTCCACGCTCGCCAGTTTTACTGTTTGGGAAAAGTTGTGAACCGTGAAAGTCACCACTTTCGGGCATCTCAAATAGTTTGCAGTCCATGAATTGCCATTTTGGCGCGGTTTCAGCTCACCTTTCACCCGGATATCAGCCTTGGCACTCAGGCCGCCTAAGCAAGCTCCGCAGCAACCCGATATATGCACCCATCACGAAACAAATCCTTGCCAAATAAAGGATTTTACGACCAGTGTCTAGAAACAGGAAGAGTTGGATATCACTTCCAGAGTCGATACTAATAATTACTGTTCGGCCAGAAGCTCTAGCTTCAGACTTTAATCCAATTCCCACCGATTATGACAAAAATAATATATAAGATGACGATTAGTAATACTATAAAGAATATAACACACATGAAAAAAACGGAACTTGGGAGATAATTGGAGGATATTTACACACGGCAACGCAAGAGATGGTAGCCCCTCCCAACAGGAGAACCACATACATAAGCAAAGATAGACACAGGATAGTGAGCCTGACTAATAGTGCCTTTCGACGTTACCGAATTGTTGGTGATAAAGATGTCCAATTGTTCGAGATTCCTGAAGAGCACACCATTTACGTCGTTAAGAAACCGAGCTTTGTTCTACCAGACCCACCAAAAGGATTTGTCCGCAACTAATATTTTTCCATTCATCAAACCAAGATAAATCAAGTATGCTTAACGAGCGTGTCAAGATGGTGACGGGACAACTTTACAATGCTCTCGACTCCGAGTTAGTCCTCGCCCGGGGCCGAGCGCGCGACCTGTGCCTCGACCTGAACGCCACCCGCGACGCCCAGCATGAGCAGCGCCGACGCATTCTGCTCGATTTATTCGGCACCGGCGGCGCGGACGTTTCGTTGCAGCCGCCCTTTTTCTGCGATTATGGATTTAACATCCATCTCGGCCAGCGGGTCTTCTTCAACTTCAATTGCGTCGTTCTCGACGTGTGTCCGGTCCGCATCGGAGACTTCACGCTGTTCGGGCCGAACGTGCAGATCTACACCGCCCTCCACCCACTCGACGCCCCGACCCGACGAACTTTGGAATACGGCAAGCCAGTCGAGATCGGATCAGACGTGTGGGTCGGCGGAGGCGCGATCATCTGCCCAGGAGTGCGTATTGGCTCGCGAAGCGTCATCGGCGCAGGAAGCGTCGTCACACGAGACGTGCCGAATGGCGTCTTGGCAGTGGGCAACCCGTGCCGTGTCATCCGCGAGTTAGAGACATAATCGCCGAACCCCAACCGCTAGTAGCCGTTCTGTTTCGATGATTTTCCGTGATTACAACCTCAACCCTGTTTTAGCCTTCCGGTGTCGCTACTAGCGGCGGCTGTTTGAATTCGCCACACGCACATTTCACAATCGTAATAAAACAACCAAAATACTTTATGGATATACCTACCACACCAAATTTGATGATCTCTTTGACCGTCAAAAATGCACCTGCGGCTCTTGAATACTACCAGAAGGCTTTGGGCGCGAATGTTGTCTACCGCATGGATGGGCCTGACGGCTCCGTTTTGCATTCAACCCTCACAATTGCAGACTGCATGATCTTCCTCTCTGGGGAAGACGAAATGTTCCAAGCCGTTGGGCAGGACACTTACGATAAACACAGCTCTTGTTTGCTCTGCATCAATTCTGAAGATCCAGACGCCGATTTTGCTAAAGCGATTGCCGTTGGAGGCAAGGTGATTATGCCAGTGCAAGATTTTCCGTGGGGGTCGCGTTCGGGGATCATGGTCGATCCCTATGGTTACCGTTGGACTATTGGCAAAGAAACCGGCGAGTTGCCCCCACCCGAAAAGATCGGTGAGTTGATGGCATCGTGGAAGCCGATCCATCCAGACAAATAGACCATACAACTAAGCGAACAAGGCGATGCTGGACAACCCGCTACCACGCCTCGAGTCGGAGATCTAATCGTGATGAGAACCCCTTACCTCGAGGCGGATTGGCGCTCCCGGTAGCGGGTGCCAGGCCTCGACGTTAGGTAAAGAAAGAAGACCATGAAAGCCACAATCCTCATAGCCGCGTGCATCGTCGCAGCGGCGGCAATATTCATTAGTCGCAGCCGACAAACGGAACAGCAAGCGAGTGTAATACCAATGCATAGTTCGGAGCGAGACGGTGAAGTTACAACCGTGATTCCGATTGGCAAGGGTCAGAACCTTTTCTTGTTCGGGAAGAAGAACGGAGAGAAGTTCACTTTTAGCGCAATATCCTACACCGTTGATAGTAAGTTAGTTTTTTCCCACTCAGATCAATCAGATGACGGCATTTTCGATGAGCTTGAATATCGCGAGCCACCCTTCGCTGTGATGAATCTATTTACATCAGACGAGAATGGAGATTACGGCAGCGCGTCCAATACCAGATATCAAGAGGTGATTAAGACGCAAGAGATTTACGCCGACGCTAGCAAGAAAGCGTTCTCGAATGCAACAGTTGGGCAGGATGAATTTAACAAGGTTTACGAGGAAGCTCACTCAAAGGTTCGCGAGATACAGCAAGAAAAGAAGGATAACAAGGCGAATATTGCGACACCGAGGAAGCCGTCTGATTAAATCGAGCTTCCCACCGGCGCGCCATTCCTATAACGGTAAAGAAATTAAGATATGTGCGTTCTCAAAATACACAGCAAAACAAGATCGTTCAAAGATCAACCCGCTTTGCGTAGTTTGCCGGTATATAGCATCCACAACAAAGGCGAAGTCCGGCAGAAGCGGACTGGAAAGCTTTACGATAACAACCGCGTATCGTTGGATGTTTCGGATGCCGAGTGGGATGAATTCCCGAAGCAAACCAATGAAGCCATCGAATTCTTGAAGCAGAATCGCGAGGCATTGCTCGAACTCTTGAATGCTGCTGAGGACATTGAAGGGTATCTTGATTTTCCTCTCTGGTCGCGACTTAATGGCGAGATCGTCAATCAGAACGATCACATCCCGAAAGAACTAATTTCAATTGCGGGGGAACTCGGTATTGGTATCGAGATGTCCATCTATGCTGCGGACAGCTTTGACTTCGTGGACAATACTGATTCAATCAATAAAGAAACCGAACAAGAGATGGCGACGCCGATGAAGGTGCCTGATTAAGTTTAGCTTCCCCCCGGCGCGCCATTCCTATAACGTTGAAAAACCTTTAGCAACACGCAATAATCGAAAATAAACCAACAAATGAAAATTCACTCTACATTATTCAGGGCCGTCTTCGGACTGCTGTTCACAGTTATTTCTACATGGAGTCTCAGTTCCTGTAGCACCACGAAAAGCTCTCCAGCTGAGGTTAATGAAACACAACCTAATCTTGTTGGTGGTTGGACGCTTGCGGGTGAAACAGGCGGCCTGTCGTTGTGGAAGGATGGGACCTGCAGGATGCATCCAGATGGCAGTATTTCATCAGAAATGAGCCGAGAATACTTCGATGGCACTTGGGAACAGAAAGGAACTGTCCTGACCGTCAGCCTAAAGGAAGAGTGCTTTGAAAAGAAAACACACAAGCTTACCTTCAAAAGTACTGGATTTTATGATACTCTTGCCAATGGTAAAAAGTATCCCTCGCAAGTGCTTATAGGAGATTACTATGGTGCAGAACAGCAAATGTTTAGCAGAGTTTGGCCAATTACCAAAGAGTATCGTTAGGGTTAAGGTGCCGTTGGCGTCATGTTCGTTTCTTAGATTTTCTTAGATATTCAGGGCGGAGTATAATCTTCTTTTTCGGGTTCCTTATAGAAAAAATGCCTATGGAGACATCCGACTGAAAATGGAAGTCGGAGATGGCGACTTTAAGGAAGCCGTCTGATTAAATCGAGCTTCCCACCGGCGCGCCATTCCTATAACGCTAAGAAAAAAAGAACTCGACCAGAGGGGACTAATTCGTAGTACAGGTTATGAACACGACGATTCAGAGAATTTCGATCAATCCGAAACAGTGCGGAGGACGACCCTGCATCAGGGGTATGAGAATTCGCGTTATCGATGTTTTAGATCTTCTCTCGGCTGGGCTTGGATTTGACCAGATTCTCGATGAGATGCCAGATCTTGAACGAGAAGATATTTCTGCGGCGATCAATTACGCTAAGCAAGGTATTGATCATCCTGTAATCGCAGCATGATCTGGTTGGATGCTCACCTCTCGCCTCGCATTGCACTCTGGATGCGCGAAGATCTTAAGTGCGATGCGCAAGCACTCAGATAGATCGGCTTACGTGATGCTGAAGACGAAGTGATATTCGAACGCGCCCGCGTTGCTGATGTGGTGGTTCTCACCAAGGATAAGGATTTTGTAGATCTTGTTTCGCGGCTAGGTTCACCACCTTCTGTGATTTGGTTGCGATGCGGCAACACGTCAGAGGCTGAGCTGAAGCAGATTCTCTCTAACCACCTTGAAGATGCTCTCGGGTTCATTTCAAGGGGTGAAGCCCTCGTCGAAATACAATAATGAAGAAATCGAACAAGTCGGAGATAGCGACGAATAGGAAGCCGTCTGATCAAATTTCAGCTTCTCCCCGGCGCGCCATCCCTCTACCGTTATGCAAAGAAATTTACATTTTTAACGCAACTTCCCGAGAGATTTAATGTTGAACCTTATGAATTCCATTACAATCAGGAGTCTACAATGAATACGACGGCATACATTACAGTAATTCTCACAGTGACGACCTTCTTCGTTCCCGTAGCATCAGCTCATGAGGGCGCACTTCATTCGCACGAACATGGAGACACGCGAATGACACCCCGTGACGCCGACACGCACGAGACGGGACAACTGGCGCCCGCGCACAGCGTGAAGACGTCGGCCGAGAGTGCGGTTCGCATCGAAATTCGCGACGGCTATCGCATAGTGACCGCCAATGGCATACCAGACCATGAGACCGGCCAGTTTCCCAACCGGGGCAACCCTAATGTCGTCACTGAACAAGCATATAGCTTCAGGATCCCTTTGGACCCATCGCCACCGAGGGATCCGGTGTTGACCGCTAACCATATCCACCGCGACAACGGCTACCTTTTCGGCGTCTCGCTTAACGGCGTGCCATTTGAGCCGGCCACCGGTATGAATTGGACGCCCGAAGGCATTCGCCGCGGCGGCCGGCCGGGAGATTGGGTCTACGAGGCCATCGGTGGGTCGGTCGATTTCGGCATCGACCAGGCCAACGCGCACGTTCAGCGCACCGGAGCCTATCACTACCACGGTATCCCAACGCCCATGATCAGCGACGCACAGCCAACGCTCGTGGGCTACGCCGCCGATGGTTACCCGATCTATGGCCAGCTAGGTTATCAAGACCCTAAAGACGCCAAAAGCCCACTGGTCGCCCTCAAGTCGTCCTGGCAGCTCAAGACCATCGACCGCCCCGGACCGCCCAAGGGCCCCGGTGGAATTCCTGACGGGCGTTTTACCTCAGACTTCGAGTTCAAGCCCGGCAGCGGCGATTTAGACCGCCTCAACGGCAGGTTTGCCGTCACACCCGAATATCCCAAGGGCGTCTATCACTACGTTCTGACCGAGACGTTCCCGCAAATTGCCCGAGGATTCGCCGCACCGCCAGACGCATCGTTTCGTAGAATGCCCGGAGAAGGCCCCAACCATGTCAATCAGCGTGGTGACCGACTCCCCGTGGCCGACCGCCACGATGTGCCATCGCGCTAAGAGAGCGGACTTCGATGATCTCATCGCTTAAAGCAAATCATTGAAAAAACATTGACTGACGTGCTGCCTGATGTGGACCAGCTTTCCGAGGAGGATCAAGCTGGCTTGGCAGCGCACCTACTCGCCAACCTCCGAGGTGCGCCTCTGGGGCCCGACGATTTCTGGGAAGAACTCACAAATGCCTTCGAATACGCCCGGAGAGCTATCTCTGCGGGTGCCCGCACTGGCCATGTCTCAGAGTCAGGGTAGCTCCTTGAGCTTGGCTGCAAGGGCCTCGGCCCAGATGTCGTAGGCGGCGGGGGAGAGGTGCAGGAGATCGGGGAAGATGTCTTTGCTGAGCTTTCCGTTTTCGTCCAGGAACCGGTCGTTGATGTCGAGGAGGTAGACGCGTTCGCCGTCGGCGAAGGTTTTGACCTCTTCGTTGATCGCGGTGTTGATCTTGCGGAGCGGGTCTTCGGTGTCAGGCCCCCGGGGGAAGACGGACATGAGTATGACTTTGGTGTCGGGCCATTTCCATGCGAGGTCGTCGAGTATGCGTTTGATGCCTTGGGCGGTTTCCTCGGCGGGGCGTTTGTCGTGGCCGGTGTTGTTGGTGCCGATGAGAATGACGGCGACCTCGGGGTCCACGCGCTGGATATTGCCGTTCTGCAGGCGCCAGATGAGGTGCTCGGTGCGATCGCCTGAGAAGCCCCAGTTGAGTGCGCCCATGGGGGCGAAGTATTTCTCCCAGGCATCTTTACCGGGGCCTTCCCATGCCTGGGTGATCGAGTCGCCGAGGAAAACGATTTTCGCGTCCTCTGCTTCTTCGGTGCCTGCTTCCTTGTATTTTTGGTCCCAGCGTTGTTTCCACCATCCTTCTTTCCAGCGCTGCTGTGGGTAGGTGGAAGGGGTGACTTCGTATTTGTTGCGCATTTTGGCGTAGAGTTCCTTCATTTGGGCCAGTATGGGTGCGTAATCTTTTTCTGAGACGACGTTCTTCATTTCCTGTGGGTCTTTCTCCAGATCGAAGAGCATCCATTCTTTGGTTTCCGGAAAATACATGAGTTTGTAGCGGGAGCTGCGGACGCCGTCGTGCTCGGCGACACTGTGCGTGGCTTCTCCGGAATACTGATAGTAGATCGCGTCGCGCCAGTTGGCGGGCGCTTTGCCGTCATTCTTGAAAACCGGGACGAGGCTGACGCCCTGCATGTCAACGGGGATGGGGGCACCGGCAATGTCGAGAAAGGTGGGGGCGTAGTCGATGTTCTGTATCAAGACATCGGTCCTGATTCCGGGTTTGACGACTCCGGGCCATTTGATGATGAAGGGCATTTCGAGGGACTCCTCGAACATCCAGCGTTTGTCATACCAGCCGTGTTCGCCGAGGTAGAAGCCTTGGTCTGAGGAGTAGATGACGATGGTGTTTTCAGCGAGGCCGCTTTCATCGAGGTAGTCGAGTATGCGGCCGATGTTTTCATCAACGCCGCGAATGCAACGGAGGTAGTTCTTGATGTAGCGTTGGTATTTCCAACGGGTGAGGTCCTCGTCGCTCATGTCTGGAAGCGCGTCGATGAGGGCTTGGTTTTCCGCGCCGTATGCCGCGTCGAAGGCTTGTTTTTGCTCCGGGGTCATGCGTTTCAGCTCCGAGCTGGCGAGGCCGTCCATGAAGCGGGAGTCGGTGGCTTTGCCGGGGAGGAGCATGTCGTTGCTCCAGAAGAAATGGTCTTCGATTTCCATAGCTTGCTTGGAGAGGGCTTCGATGCGGTTCGCGTAGTCGTCGAAGAGGGTTTCGGGTTCGGGTATTTCGACGTCGTCGAAGAGGTCCATGTGGCGAAGGGCCGGGACCCAGGCGCGGTGAGGTGCCTTCTGCTGGGACATGAGGATGAAGGGTTTGTTCTTGTCCTTTCGATTTTTGATCCACTCGATGGATTTGTCCGCGACGATGTCGGTGACGTATCCTTCGAAGCGTTTTTTACTGCCGTCCATCTGAATGAAGTCGGGGTTGTAGTAGCTTCCCTGGCCAGGGAGGATTTCCCAATAATTGAAGCCGGTGGGATCTGAAATGAGGTGCCATTTGCCGATCATCGCGGTCTCGTATCCCGCATCCTGGAGCATTTTCGGGAAAGTCGGTTGGGTGCCGTCGAAGCGGCTGTTGTTGTTGTCGAGGAAGCCGTTGAGGTGCGAGTGTTTGCCGGTCAGAATCGTGGCACGGGATGGGCCGCAGATGGAATTTCCGCAGAACGAGTTGTCAAAGATCATGCCTTCTTTGGCGATGCGATCGATGTTCGGGGTCGGGGCAACCTCGTCAAAGCGTTCGCCGTAAGCGGAGATGGCTTCGGTGGCGTGGTCGTCGGTGAAGATGAAGATGATATTCGGGTGCTCTGCGGCTGTGCCTGGTGAGATTACCGCCGCCAGAAAGGAGAAGATTGCGAGATGGACTTTCATAACTGGCTCAAGAGTCGTTCCACACGCCGCCTCGACAAGCAAAAAACCCGGGCTAGGATCAACGGACCGCAGAAGCGATGCGGCCCCGTCAAATGTTTCTCAGTGTTTTCCATGATCTTTTGAAGCCCCAGTGGCTGGCGACCCTGGCTGTGCTTGGCGAGTCGGGTGGAATGGCTGTGAGTGATCTTTCGAGAAGTCTCAATAGCAGCTATATGACGGTGAAGCAGCATTGTGAGGATTTGACGAAGCGTGGCTATCTGATGCGTTCGCGCGTGCCGCGGACTGAGATCGGCAGGCCGGAAATTTTCTACCGTCTCTCCGAGAAGGCGGAGGCGTTGTTTCCTACGATTGCTCCGGCGTTTACTCTCGGGATCTTGGAACATGCGCAGCAGTTGTTTGGCGAAACCGCGCCGGAGAAGTTATTATTCCAGTATTTCCAGGAGCAGGAACAGTTGTGGAAAGCCCGTGTGAGCAAAGGGACGACTCTATCATACCGGGCGGGACTGTTTGTGGAAATCCGGGAGAACGACGGACTTTTTATGAAGCTTGTCCATGATGTTGAAGACGACCCACCAATATTAAGAGAGTTCCATAATCCGCTGGGGCCTGTGTTTGAACGATTCCCGAGGGCGCTAGGTATGGAGCAGCGTGCGATGGAGGGCGCACTTGGTTGCAGGATGAAGCGTGAAGTTGTGACCGGCCCGGGTGAACTGCCGAGTTACGTGGATTTCACGATTTTGTGAATCGGGAAATGGATCAGTGCTGGCGCGCCCGCTCAAGGGATTCATCCGCGAACAGCAGGAGCATCAGAGATCTGGAAACAGGCTGCTAGCCTCGCTCTTTCAGGCGGCATTTGATTCGGATCAGCAGATTTTCCAATGCGGGCATAGCCACTCCGGCCTGTCTCGCACGGCGCAGCGGTTCTTCCCAAATCGGGCCAAGTTCAAGTTCACGACCTTCGATGAAATCGATCATCGTTGAAGGTCGGTAGGCTTCCATGGGGCGGGTTCGCTCAATGTTTTTCCCGACCAGGGATTCGTCGAGGCAAATACCCTGAGCGTGCGCTGCCGCCACCACCTCATGCATCAGCTTGCGGATTTCCGCTTCTATTTCCAGATCGGCGAGCAGTTCTCTGGTCGTGACTCCACCTTCCGCTACGGCGAGGCCGTTGAAGGGGATGTTCCAGATCAGCTTTTCCCATTGGGCTTTCGCCAGATCTTCCACAGCGGAAGCGGGAATTTTTGAGGCTTTGAAACGGCGGGCCATTGCTTCGGCTCTGCCGGGGACACCGTTCGCAAACTCACCGATTGTGAGTCTTCCGCCCGAGGTATGGCGGATTGTGCCCGGGGCGATGCGATTGATGCAGACGAAACACAGTCCGCCGCAAACCCGCTCCGGGCCAACTATCTCTGCGATACTCTCGCAATTTCCCAAACCATTCTGAAGTGTCAGGACCTGGGTTTCGGGATGGAGGAGCGGGGTTAGGACGGAAGCGAGTTGATCGTTTGCAGTGGCTTTCCATGAAACGATCACCAGATCAACCGGCCCGCTTTCTTCGGGGCTGCGGAAGACCTTCACATCCGGAAGATGAAAATCGCCGTCGACGCTTTCCGCTCGCAGGCCGTTTACTGACAGCGCATCGAAATCAGTCCGGGCGAGAAAGCTGACATCACCCCCGGCTTCGGCGAGCCTGCCGCCGTAATAGAGTCCGATCGCTCCGGAGCCCACCACCGCCACACTTTTGAAATCCCATGACATTCCATAGTGTGAAACAGCCTTGCGGATGCGTCAATCCGCCGGACCAGGACGTTTGACACGGTTTGGAAATTGCTATGACCTTTCAGGGAATGAAACCCGCGCATTTCATCGCCCCAGTGATCGCTCTCGCCATCGCCGCGGCTATCGTAGGCACCCAGAGGAAATCGATTTTCAAGCTGGAAGCCGAAAGTGTCGTTCTTCGCCAGCGCATCGAGGTCGTCAAGAGTCGTCCCGATCTTGAGGAGCCGTCTCACCTTCCGGACAGGACGAATCTGCCTGAAAAGGAAAATGAGGCGATCGACTGGAAGGAAATGGCAGAGGCTTTCGGCGACATGCAGCGTAGCGGTGGCGTCAAAGACATGCGGAAGCTGATGTCCTTCCAGCGCAAGCTTCAAGCAATGGACAAGGGCGAACTCATCGCGGCGCTCGACCAGATTGAGGCGCTGGAATTGGATGACGTTGAGAAAATGACGATGGAAAACATGCTGGTCGGACAGCTTGTATTGAAAGATCCGGAACTCGCACTCACGCGCTTCGCCGACCGCATAGGCGACGATCGGACCGGGATGAGCTGGCAGCTTGCCAACGCGCTTGGAGAGTGGGCGAAGAAAGACCGATCATCCGCGATTTTATGGATGGATAGGGAGATCGCTGCCGGGACTTTCGACAGTAAATCGCTCGATGGTAAAAGCAGGGTGCGCATGGCTTTCGAGGGCGGACTGATCTCCAGCTTGGTCGGGACCGATATCCAGGCGGCGGAAGCGAGGATGGCCGCATTACCTGCCGAGCAACGGAAGGATGTTTTCCAAAACTTCGGCTTCCGCCGGATGAATCCGGAGGAATACTCCGCTTTCGCCGATCTTGCCCGTAGCCAGCTTTCTGAAAATGACAGGATGGAAGTGTTGGGCAAGCAGGCATCCACGATTGTGAGTATGGGGGATTTCAAGAAGGTGGAGGACTATATGGATCAGATCGCAGCTACTCCGGACGAGCGGATTCGTAGCGCCGAGGATGCCGCCCGCGACTCAATCATGGGAAAGGCGCGTCAAGCGAAAATAACCCCCGGACAGATCGACTTGATGAGGGTGTGGCTCGGAACCCAGGCCCCAGCTTCGGTAAACAAGGTCACTGGTGAGGCTCTCGGACGCGTGTCGAGCTACGGAGGGACGATGAAGTTTTCCGAAGCTTCCGAGCTGTTGCTCAAATATCACGAGGAGAGTGGAAGCGATGATTTGCTCACGGGATTCCTGGATAAAGCGCAGTTCTGGGAGAATCAGGAGGAAGCCCGGGAAATCGCCGGACAGATTTCTGATTCCGAAAAACGGCAAGCAGCGCTTGAGCGTCTGAAGTAATATTCACAGTCATGAAAATTTCCATCGCCATTTCCATCCTGATTCTGCTGATCGCGGCAGCGGTCGGTTTCAACAACAGGCAAACACTCTCGGAAATCCGGGTGACTCATGCAAAACTTGTCTCCGAAGCTGCAGAACTGGGGATTTCCACCGCGTCTGAACCAGGTGAAACGAAGGGGTTTGTTACGAAGCTCGCCCGTGAGGGTGGGGGCAGAGCGGAGGAAGCGAAGGCGACTGCGAGGGATATGATCGCGTTCGCCCTTGAAATGGAAAAATTCAAGCAAACCGGCGGGGAGCCGGACGAGGCGATGCAAAAGCGCATCACCGATTTTATGGATCGCATGCTTTCGCTGGATTCGAGCCAGCTGAAGATCCTTGTCTCAGAGTTTCGCGCCAGTACCGAGATGGATACCGAGACTCGTGATGGGATGATCGTTTTTGCCATCATGAGCCTCGCGAACGATCATCCTGAAGAAGCGCTGTCCATTTTTATAGAGAGCGATGATCTCGTCGAGAACGGTATGATGAGCAAGCACCTGCTCTCCGGTTCTCTGAAAAACTGGGCAAGTACCGATCCGGATGCGGCTCTGGAATGGGTCAGGAAAAACGGAAAAAAACATCCCGACCTGATCACGGATGAGATCAAATCTGGTCTCGTGCAAGGTGCCGCAATCAACGATCTGGAGCGTGGCTTCGCCTTGGTCAGTGAACTCGGATTGGAAAAACCGGATTCCGCGCTCGTCGCGATGGCGCGCGGGGTGAAGACGCCGGAAGAGAGGACGCAATTCCTGGAGCTTCTCAGGAAATATTCAGATGATGGGAAAGACGAGGGAGGGAAGTCTGGAAGTTCTTCACTTACCTCTCTCGCAGACGGGATTGCCAAAGACGGATTTGAAGCGGGAAGCAAGTGGATGGCAGACAACAATCTCACACCGAGTGAAATGGAAGCAATTGCCCCGACGATTGGTTACTCGGCGAAGAGTTCCGAGAAAGGGCAGTGGATCATGTGGATGGGTGACAACCTTGGAAAAGGTGTAAGTGATCAGAAAATTCGCAATACGGTGAACAATTGGACTCGGACCGACTACCGCGCCGCCGGCGAATGGCTTGCTTCAACTCCCGAAGGGCCGACAAAGACGGCTTCGGTGAAAGGTTATGTCGATGCCGTTGCGAAATACGACCCGCAGACTGCCGCTGAATGGGCTCTCACTCTGCCGGCTGGCGAGGAAAGGAACTCGGCTCTCAATAAAGTCTTACGGAATATGCCGAAAGAAACGACTGCGGAACAGGAAGCGCGTGAATCTTTCAAGACACGGCACGGGCTCGATTGATCAGGCCGCGCCCGCCCCGCGAACCATCTGCACGCTAACGACCGGCGAGACATCTGCGGGGGATTTTTCCAACTACTCAGCGCCAGCGCACTCCCCCCCGAAGCAGAGGGCATGACGGGAGCAGGGTTTACTCTGGCTGTTGGTTTTGCCCGATTCACTGATAAATCAAATGACAGGAAAAGCTCAATCCAGCACCCGCAGATAGGGGGAAATTCACAATGCGAATCCTGACCCGAAAAATTCTTGACAACTCTCCCCGGAACTGTTCACGTGAACTAATGAGTCATCCTGTTTCTGCTCAATTTCTTGTCTCAGCCGACTTGAGCGGCTTGCAAAGTTGCGTGGAGAAGACGCGTGAAGCCCGGGCGCAGGATGGTCAATTTTTTACGCCGTCAGCTATTGCCCGTCGCTTGGCGGGGTG